>Ga0233441_1003692_pt1 | contig 10052 bp, 18 predicted proteins | sample SI_123_September_4_FD_182781 | JGI IMG/M metagenome (GOLD analysis project Ga0233441, IMG submission 182781) | Seawater microbial communities from Saanich Inlet, British Columbia, Canada - SI_123_September2016_135_MG | ecosystem: Environmental > Aquatic > Marine > Inlet | place: Canada: British... | reverse complement strand
ATCCTTCTTGTACATCGTCAATGTATTTTTGGCAAACAATTTCGATTTGAAATTCATCATCATCCATCGGTGCCACATCACGGTAATTGGTTCGGATATGGTCAAGTACCATATCCTTAACTTCATCAAAATCTTCAATTACCTTGATTTCTTTACCATTGACGTATGCGAAAAGTTGCATATTATGTTTCTTGACCTGCACATTTCTGTACTGCAAAGTGCTCAGAGTAACCAACAGTGTACTCATCTTGGTCTTCTTGGTCGGGGTACATAAATTGCTTATGTGGATTTCCCTTCTCACAATCTTTCCAACCATGTTGATAAACACGAGTTTTATCCTCCAACCACAACTCTCTTTTTTCTTCAATTGATGTCATAATCATTCTCCTTTAAACAATAAATCCTGCTTCTACTGCTGCATCATAAATTTCCATCTTAGACTTGGTGTACTTGCGGTCTGGATTACGAGAAACAATCACCGCGTGGTCAACTGAATTTTTTACAGCACTAGTAGTTCTGTTCGGAACAGTAGATGCAATATTAGCATAGGTTTGATTGAGGTCTGTTGGTGGGAATCCAGAAAATGCAGTACTACCATAAACAGATTCAACATTTTTGTAGTTTCCTAACTTAGATACAACCTTTTTAAAGATACCAACTCTTTCATCAAATGTGTAGCGTGCACCAACCACTCTGTGTCCAATAGATTTCTTCTTCTTTTCAGAAACCTTATCATTTTTAACAGAAACTTTAACTACATGTTTGGCAACAACAGAACCATTAGTAACAACTGCATCAATCGTTTCAATATGTTTTGATTCTTTATCAACTATACTAAAAATATCAGTAGCAAAATCATTCAATGAAACTGTGCCGTTAGTATAGCCACAGTACAACGTCCCTACATAAGCCTTTTCTGTAAGCAATCCAACATTTTGTGCTAAACGCTTATATCTTAATGCAGTCCCAATGGCACCCTTGTCTTTCTTAGATGGCGATAGGTTACCACTATGTGTTGCTATCTTGATAATAGAGCGGATACCACCATTAGTTCTATTCAATGATTTAGCCATTGACGTTACAGAATTATCAAACTCATCAGATTTAATTAAACCATATTTCCACGAGTCTTTATCGCCGTACTTCTTCTCAATGGTACTATAAACAGTCATTACATCATTATCTTCCCAAGGAACTCTTGATTTCTTCGTTTTTGGGGCATCTACTGTGTCCATGAACGCCTTAGTGTATTCATTTACAACCATACCACTTAGTGCATTCTTCTCATCCACCGTTGCCTTCATAGTACGAATCTCTTCTAACTTTGCATTTAAATCAAATTGCATGTCTATCATTTTACTTCTCCTATTAATAAAGAAAGTCCATCAGACTTTCATAAACAAATTGGCTATCATCATTGAGGATATCCAATTCAACCTCTGTTAATTCCTTGTCGGAGCCTCTCCAACGTGCGAATATAACAAAACTATTTTCAAAATCGTTAGCACTACTGCCACCTAAATCGAAATCTAAATCATATATATTATCTGTATCGAATACTTTTTTTACTGTGTTTAACATTTTTGTGATTGGCATAATCCCCCCTATACCGTTATTGGGCATAGACTTCTTGCCGATGATGTGCTTAATTTGTATCGCGAACCAGTAGATACTTGTTCTACTATATATGGATATTTTCGATTACGTGATTTGTAACCTACCATTTTGACATTGCCTAATGTTCTACTAGAACCAACCTCGTGTAAACCGACAGAGATACTATCAATCCTAGAGAACATATCAAATGCCTCTTCTTCTGCCGACGTGAACATACCACCAGTTGATGGCAATGATGCTGTTAATTTGATGTTTGCTTCACGCTCACTAAATCGGATACTACCGATATTGAAGTGAATCCCTGCTTCCTTACTGTACTTTGATAATAATGTATCTAAGTCTTTTCTCAAGTCATCTAAGTTCGACTTGGTGAACTGAACTGCTTTAAACATATATAACTCCCTATAAGTAATAATCGTACATCCTTTTTTATTGTGTACGGGAGTATTATAACCTAAAAAGAGATTACGGTAAAACTTTTTTATTCAATTTTATGTAATTATTTCTTTAGAGGTATGATTATATATTATCGAATCGATTGATTTTTCTAAATATTCCCATATCTCTGGAACAACATCGTCAATAATAAATGTGTCGGATACAGTTACATCGTACTGTTTAACACGTTCTGTAACGCATTGGTAGCACGCACTTTCCATCTTGGATTGAAAGCGATTGTACATTTTCTGTTTATCGTTTAATGTCATTACTACTTACTCCATGCATGGTGCTTATATCATGAACCAAACAATATCTATGATATTCCTGTGGAATGTATCTATTATAATTTTTATCTGTTAATGCTATGGTTCGTTGTGTATAGTGTTGAGGCCAATACTCATCTGATATTTGTGCACCAGAACAATCCATGACTAACTGAATTAGTTTATCCTTTGCAATTTTTATAATGTTGTACCATCCCACTGCATTGTGCAGGATGCAAAAATTACTAGCAAAGCCTGCATAAAAAATATTGTGTGGTTTTTTCATGTCATATCGTGATGTAAATTGTTCTATCCCATCTGTGATTGAGTGGTACGTCCCGAATTCATCTAAACTATTCTTTATGGTGGAATTAATCCCCTCGCCCGAGTTACTAACCACAATACTCCACATATTTGGGTCAAGACTTCTAATGAAATTACCTAAATTACTTATTATTGAAGTTTCGGCAGGTTGATTCCATTTTTCCCAAACATCTATGATAATTAATATATTCTTATTATACATCCTTATTATACATCCAATGCGTTACTTTGCTCTATTGAAGTTAGGTGCATAAGAACGTTCTGTTTTAATCCACTTACCTTGCTCTTCATCGAAGTAACCTTTGTCAGACTCTATATGTTGCATTACCTCTTCCATAATAATGTTTGGATTGTATCCTGCTTTCTTAATAGCACCTGTGGCAAAAACAATAATGTCTGCTAGTGCATCTATCTTGCCTTCGATATCATTGGCACGTAGTCCTTCGGACATTTCTTCAGCAATAAAACTAAATTCCTTCTGCCAATTAGGTTCTTTAAGTAAGTGTCGATGTACGTTGAATTCTATAATTCTGTCAAATATTGTCATGTTATTATCCAAAGTAGGTTGCCAATAATGCGCCTAATATAAACGCAGTTGATATACCAAATATAATATATATTCTGCAAGTTTCTTTTTGTTTATGTGTCATTGTATTCTTCGATGTAATAGATAGGTCATTATACTAAATGTGTGTTGATTTAACATTGGATGCGACCATTCTGCACAAAATGGTGATGAAGCAATGGTGCTCCATTTAAGAAGGTCGTTTAATCATCTCGTGAATGCAACCCGCTCGTGTAACGATATCAAACACAAATTCAGACATTTGTGTTAATTTAGTATCATTCGTTTCTGTATTTAACACGGTCTGACTATATACGAGACTCTGAATAAAATAAACAGTATTGTTCTTTCTTACCTGGTCATAACAATTATTTCCTATGCATACAGACATCAGTTGTAAAAGTCTCTTTGTTGGGTTGCATCAGTGCAGTATTCTTCTGTAAATTTATGTAGTTTTTTCATGCCTTTGTTAAAATCATCTTTAGTCACGTAAAATTCACTTTCATTATCTTGGTACTCGTTTGTTTTTTCTGCAAGTCTAAGACGTTGGTCGATGTTGTCGATTGACTGTTGTACTGTGTTCATCCAATTTGTTAATTCGGTTAATGCACCGAGCACCTTGTCTGTCTGTTTAGCATTATGCTCTAGTAATGAGTTAAATGCTGTTTTTGTTTCCGTATCCATCTTGTTACTCCCCTTTGTTTTGTTTAAAAAAACTGTACATCTGCCATACCATTAGTAATACAAAAACCAATAGTGCCCATTTCATAAAAATTACTGTATCCATCTTATTACTCCCCTTTGATTATTAATTCAACCCCATTTTTAATACCCTCGTATTATATAAAAGATATTCGCAAAATTATAACATAGAATATATAAAACAATACAATCAAATACATAAAAAAAGCACAATAAAAATTGTGCTTTAAAAAGTGTGGAAGATAATGGATTCGAACCATTACAACCTTTCGGTCGGCAATTTAGCAAACTGCTGCAATACCATTATGCGAATCTTCCATAAACTGTGCTTACTCTATTCTATAACGTTCCTACTAAATGCATAAGCAAATGCTATTGCGTGTGCATTAAACTCAAAGAAAAATGTGTTTTCATACGGCGCAGTAAATGCATCCATGCTCCATTGGTGTCTATCTGTGTTACGCCTGCACCAATCTTTGTGTGCAATATATAAATCGCTGTGTACTTTGACTACACATGGACTGCTCATTTTCCACCTACGTTTATGGTCAGATATTTCCTGTGGGGACATCGTTAAAATGTCTCTGGAATTGGGGTATTGTGTATTATTTTATCAAAATTATACTGAATGTATAAATCCATATCAATTTCGGAATGGTTCTCATCCCCCCATAGATTCTCATAATCTTGGAATTTATACATATTTGATGAAAAGGTAAGTGCATTTCTAAATACCCTACTACTCTTCCCATCACGAAGTATATGCGGTTGGATTCCCATAATTCTAGATAGATTCAGCACCTTATGTAATGTTTTTTTGCCAAATAAGTACAAATGTAAATGTTGAATCCAATACCCTTCACTAGGATGCTCATGTTCCCCCAATGTGTATTGATTCAAGCGTTCCATCCAACGATTTAGCATAGTGAATACGTCAATTTCTGCATCAATCAATTGTAAATCTCTACCTCTCCCGATATTCTTTGCAAAACTATGCACTTCTTTCCACAATGCAACGATATTAGCAGTCATGCTTGTCATAAATGTAGTTGCATTCAATGCTTCTACGTAATGAAACTTGTTTGGGTATCCGTACGCACCCAAACAATGATTTTTCGGAATTAATGCATTATCCAACACAATTGTTCCTGGTCTAGCCATTCTCATTCCTGTAATTAATGGCCAATCAGAGTTAATAGTGTGGTCGACAGTATTCAAATCAATAACCACTTTGAATTTATTCCCCTCGAAATCTAACGCAGGTATTGTAGAATAATCTGCGACATTAACATTGGATAGCCAATTCGCCTCGCCATTCAGTATATATCCATCCATCACTTCACGTATGGTAACTGTACTGCTATTTTTCAAATCGATATCTGACCCAATGGTGGTCGCCCAAGGTGAATTAAAAATTTTATTCTTTAACTCTTCATCCTCTAATACTTCGATGTAGTTTCTTCCCGCTTGATTGTGGTGAATTGCGTGTGCTAACCCCAAATCTAATTCAGTTGTTAGCCAAAATATATTTTTAAACCACTGTATCTTTTCCTTTGCTTCTGCATTAGGTAAATCTACCTCAAAATATGGTTGAACTTGCTCTAATAATTCATATGAAATATAACTTTCATCATTTTGGTAGATGTATTTGAAATTACTCTTTGATATATCTTCAATCATGGTGGGTTATTACCTATTTGGAATACTAAACAATATTTATGTTACCCTGTACGTTGCTTAATATATTCAATCAACATCTTAACAGAGCGTCCCGTTGGTTTATCACCATTGCTTCCAGTTGCAGCGATGTCCAAATGCGCCCATTTATAATCATCTGCAAATTCCCATAAGAAAGCGGCGGCTGTTGTGGTTCCAGGACCTGGTTTACTAGCAATGTTACGTAAGTCAGCAACGCCTTCTTGACCCTGCATTACCTTGCAATGCTCTTCCCATAATGGCAATTGCCAGCCTTTATCTTTGGATTTCTTACCTGCTTTGATTAAGTCATCAATCAACTCTTGGTCATTACCAAGAACAGGGGTGGCGTACGAACCAAGTGCATACAGTGCCGCACCAGTTAGCGTAGCAATATCAATAACAACCTCGGGGTTAAATTTCTCAACGTATGTCAATGCATCTGCAAGTATTAAACGACCCTCTGCATCAGTGTTTAGAACCTCAACAGTCAATCCATTCATACTAGTAAATACGTCACCAGGTTTAGTTGCCTTAGCAGATACCACGTTCTCGACAGTTGGGACAACAGCAACTACATTAATAGGAAGTTTCAACTTAGCAACTGCCTGTATAACTGCCATAACAGTGCCAGCACCCAACATATCCATCTTCATCTGATGCATTTTATTACTTGGTTTAATAGAAACACCACCCGTATCGAATGTAACACCTTTGCCAATTAGTACGATTGGTTTATCAGATACTTTTACACCCTCACCAAAGTACTTCATGACAATCATGTGTGATTCTTCAATAGAACCTTGACCAACACTCAGTAATAAATTAGCACCTAGTTTTTCTAGTGCCTCTTCATCAAGGTCAGTTACTTTGATATCTTTGTGTAAGTCTTTTGATTCAACAACCAATCGTGATGGTGTCAATATATTGGCAGGCATTATTCCTAGACGTTTAACTAAGTCAATTGCTTCGTTGTTTATTTTATTTCCTTTAGGCATGTTTTATTCCATTATTATAATAATGTTAGTATTTTAACATATTTTTATTACAGTTTGTGAATATATACCTTATAACTTAGATGTATAGCGACTAGTTTCTTCTTGGATAAGTTCATATAGTTTATCAACAACATTAGACGTGTATTGCCCACTATCAATTCTGTCTTTAACATCTTTTTGGATTTTAATCATTTGAACGTATCGTGAATTTGTTTTTTTAGTTTGTTTCATCCCCCAAATCCCACTATACTGCTTGTTTGCAACGTTTTGAATTTGGCTTACGTTTGCATCGGTACGAACCGTGGCTTGTTGCTTTCTTACTAATCTTATTACCGTTTGCATCTGTTTTGCGTTTAATACCATCAATTGTGGTCTTACTCATTTTTTTACTCCTTATTAATTTAAAATTGTTATGTCCATAAAGACTTGCGTATTTTAACTAATTTAATTAGCATTTTTTCATCTTCTTTATTGTATTTTGCTTCCGCATCTTCGTATGCTTTGTTTACATCTTTGTACAATTCAGGCTCTTTATCTTTACGGCGGTCTATACTTGCAAACATAGAACTTATACGCTCGTTATCATTCTTATCATCGTTCATATCACTATAGAATTCATTTGAACTTGTGCCCATTGAACCTTTAACATCCATTAACTCAATGCGGGACGGTCTATCGTACTTCCACCATAGGAATAACTCTTTGATTGTTTTAGCGTTCTTTGATTGATTTGTTCCACCTTCTTTGCCTAGTGAAATTTCCCAATCCAAGTACTTAATCCCCATTTCGGCACTTCTGTATTTTACTTTGCGCATATATCTAGGTGGGTTGTCCATGTTAAACATAATTTCCATGTGTGCCTTTTCCAACTCAACAAAGTCAACAAGTAACTGAAATATACCGTGCATTAATCGTGTATCAGTGTCGTACCACTCATCATCTTTTAATGAGTTAATCTTAATTAAATTGTGTTTACGAATGTACTTACTTTTTAATTTACCAATTACATTTTCGTATCTGTATTGAAACGTAACAGCAAACCACGTAGGTACAGTATCAGCAATAAACCACTTTAGTTTGCTTTGTTCAGCGGTCTTATTCCATTCTGCCCATTCCTCCATTGATGCCGCTTCGGGCATAGTTGGGAATAACCATTTTTTAAAATCAACTCTTTTACTTGTAAAATTCATAATTTACCCTACACACTTAAATTTAATATCTGTGATGTCACTGTTCTTATCGTCCTTTAAATTTTCCCAATCCTTAGTAAGTCGCTCCACCACTTGCTTGCATAATTTCGCATTCATTTTATTTTTATTTAGCGTAACTATTTCTTCACCATTGCCGAATATTTTTGTTACCTCAATTTGTGTACCACGCTTTGCCATTAGCAATCACCATGTTCTTCTAAACGTGCAATTTCTGCATCGATGTAATATTTAATCTTCTTAGCATCCCGCAATCTAGGCGAGTGTTCTACTTCACCATAACGATAACATGCTCTGACAATCTCACCAATCTGTGCGTTCATGTTCTTGTAACTAATAAGGTGTTGCAGTTCTGTTGCCCCTATTGGCAATTCATAATAATTTGCAGTTGACCCGTCACTAGTTTCTTTATTTATATTACGTGTCCCTGCTCTCGCATTCTTCTTTTCCATGCCCCTCCTTTAAGTTGCTCTTTAAATTGTAATCTAATAGGTTTTAGAATTTCTTCAATTAAACTTGGAGACAATGTTGGGTTAGTTTTAACTGAATTTATAATTAATTCCAAGTGTTCTTTTGTCAAGTTATGTAATGTCATTTATATATTTTTATGTTGTTGGTATTATAATATATATGTCATTAACTAATCAAGTAAATAATTAATTAATTTATATCGTGTTTATTTTTATATTAGAATACTGTGACGGTTTTAATAACCATCCCTTTCCTGATACTTCATGTAACCACCACAATAATGGGTCATTTGTGTCCAATGTCCATGTACCATTAAACTCTAATATACTAGTAGGAGTATTAACATCGTGGTCGTTATTGTATGTTGCTTTATAATTGTATTTCGGCATTAACTCTTCACCATCTGCACTAATGTTATTAATGATAATAGCAGTGTCTTCCCCATCGGTGGCGTTTCCTGATAATCGTATATCTATTTTAAGTGGTGCCCTTACATCTATTTCGGATACTAACTTTATTGGTTCCACAATAGGATTATTGTGGATTATTTTATCATTTACACTTATTGTAATTACAGGAGAACTATTAACCATAGATACCCCAATATCAAAATTTATGTATATTGTACTAGTATCCGGCAAGTCGTAAAAATTCTTCATAATGTGGTTTATAATTTATAATTGAGTTGTTTCTTCGTTGTTCTAATTTTTTTATAAAAGTAATTATTCCATGTAACAACTTCGGTTCATATTTCGCACGTTTCATATAATTCAAATAATGATGGGCAACCCCTATCACTTCTAATTGATTTGCGGATTTATCAATTTCATCTTTACTACTAATCCACCGTTCAAATTGTGAAATTACTTGAGCGAGTAAGGGTTGGGGTAAAGCATTTATTCGCATTGATGTAGATTTTGACATAAGACCACATTCTATTCCTATTCCATTATTATATGCATACTCAAATACAGTATCGATACTATCCACAGTCATCCATGTTGGCGACAATCTCATCTTTAACAACCATTTATTTTTTTTACCAAGTGCAATCCATTTGCTGAGTATTTCTCTCACATTTTCTATTTTGCTTGGATACCTAATATAGTCATTGATTTCATCAAACGTTTCCACGGTAAACCCGACATTAACTTCTTTGAATTTAGATAGTATATTATTTAATTCTTCGTCCCATACAGTAAGGTTGGTTACAAAACCAATAGATATACCATGCATGTTATTCTCATTCAAAATCCGAAGTACATGCATGAATGTTGGAGTTATCATTGTTTCACCACTTATAAAGTGAATAAATTTTAAATTTTTAGTTTGTAATAAGGTATCTGTAAATTTCTTTAATAATATCGAATCCCTACACCATGCTTGTGGTGGTTTTTGGCTCTTATCAATTAAGTTCATCTTAATAAACTCAGTTGCCATTGTTGAACTATGGGCTGGTGTACAATACACACATGCACTATTACAGAAATTCCCCATATTTATATGCCATGCAATTGGTAACAATTTACATTTACCCCCATCTGCCGTTTTTTTAAACTCATCATAAAATGGGCTTGCTTGTAGGGTTTTGTCGAAATTATCTAATTCAATGCCTGTCTTTAGTAAAGTATTTTTCCTAGGACTTGGAATATTATTCCTCTCTTTGCGATAGCATTCGCTACATTCATCTATCACTTCTCCCGCAACCATTGATTTTCTAATTTTCTCCATTTTATTTTGGAAATAATCAATAGGTGTGATATCCGAT
>Ga0233441_1003678_pt1 | contig 10081 bp, 8 predicted proteins | sample SI_123_September_4_FD_182781 | JGI IMG/M metagenome (GOLD analysis project Ga0233441, IMG submission 182781) | Seawater microbial communities from Saanich Inlet, British Columbia, Canada - SI_123_September2016_135_MG | ecosystem: Environmental > Aquatic > Marine > Inlet | place: Canada: British... | reverse complement strand
TATGAAAAATATTGTGGGAGATAAAGAGTAAATATTAAATTAGCGTTTTACTATGTTCACTCTCCAGCTTCAATAACCTCTTTTTTACAGCCAATCCACCACCATATCCTACAAGTTCTCCGTTTGTTCCAATAATACGATGACAGGGAATGATAATCCCAATAGCATTTGCTCCATTGGCATTGGCAACTGCTCGTACTGCTTTGGTGTTGTTAATATCTTTTGCTAATTGTAAATATGTGGAGGTTGTTCCGTAAGGTACTTTCATCAAAGCTTCCCATACACTCAATTGAAAATCTGTTCCAATTGTTAAAATAGGAACATCGAATTCCGCTCTAACTCCAGCCAGATACTCGTCTAATTGCTGTTTAGTTGCTGTTAAAATTTCATCTTCCTGCTCAATAAATTCTGCATCCAATCCTTTCTTTATCCTGTTATCAACGGTTGTTCGCATTTTTCTGTATCGAAAATCCAGCAAGCATAAGCTACCATCAAAAGAGCCTAATATCATTTCCCCGATCTTTGTTTTGTAATATTGAATAATTATCTTACTCATTATTAATTCCTACTTTTCAGCAACTTCTTTTAAAGCCTCTTTTATGTCTCCTGGTGCACTCATAATTTTTGTAAATGATCCCATCGTAAGGTCAGGAAAACTAAGTGCAATTCTAAATCTGCCGTGCAGGGCATATGCTTTGTTACCAGAAACCACCATTTCATAACAAAGATAGGCAGTATGCTTAAAATTAGCTTTATCAATTTTATTCATGACTACTTGATCACTACCACCTTTTTGGGTTAAAGCAATACCAAATACGGTCTCTTTTTTGTTGGGAATATCTATTCGATAAACTTTGCTGACTCCACCTTTTTGTGCTTCCAATCCAGCTTCTACAATTTCAATCCCTTCTTCATAACTTTCATATTCTGCCAACTCGTATGGATCATCGAAATAAGGCATTGCCATCATATAATGATATTTGCGCAGTTTCTTAATTTTTACACCATCTTCAGATCCAAATGCTTCACCAATTCCAAAGCATTTCTCTAATTGAATATTTAATTGTTCTGTTTCTAATTCCATTCTATAAGCATTAGACCAATAAACAGGATTAGTATAGGCAATTTGTATTTTATCATCAATTTCTGTAAAAGCTACTCTCAATGCTGCACCATATGCACCGAAATCTGTTTTTGCTGCATCATTAATTAAGTTTTCATTTGTAAAAATAACAACATGTCTTCCAGCAAATGGAGAGTATTCTCCTACTATTTCAAAACCATTTTCTTCTAAAACAGCTTTTGTTTCACTCATTTTTTCTGGTATACTTCCAGCAGTATTACTAACCATAAAATATGGTTTCTCAGCAGCAAATAAACTTAAGCACGTAATTAATAAAACTGATATAAGTAATAATTTTTTCCACATTTGTTTCATATTCTCTCCCTTTTTTTAGATCTTTGTGAATGTTATCTATTTTGCTGAATCGTTTGTTAGCGTCAAATATATTTTTTTATAGAATTTCACATCCTTATTGACAATATTAAATCGGAATTATTTATAAAATCGTTTTGAAAATGTTAACAGGAGAAAATAAATGAACAAATTTTGTTGTTTTATAATATTAATATTATTTACAATTACTTTATCCGCTGATTTTACAATAGAAAAAAGTTTAATTGATACGCTAACAATTCGAGCTGATGAGAATTTAAAGAATCTACCTGAAGATGTTAGGAATGTTTATAATTCCTATTTGAGATCTTATCCTGATGGTTTAATGGCTTACTTGATCTCAACTGAAAATAGCGGAACTCTCTGGGATACAGATCCGAATAATTTATTAGAGAATTATCTAGTTTTGAAAGAGCTTTTTGCTATGGAAGATTATGAAAAATACCCTGATGAATTTGTACTCTCTTACATTGCCAAAACAACTGTCTCCCACGAAAAGTTAACAAATTATCGCAAAGTATTTTCCGATCTGGGGCTCTTGGATTATGTAATAAAATATCCTGATCTTGAAGAACGATTAAGACGGGTAACACTATGGACGAGAGAGAATATGACGTTCGTTTCTACTTCGGGAAGAACGCAGGATCCGCTTTCCGTTTTACAAAAAAGTAATATTGGAAGATGCGGTGAGATGCAGGTTTTTTATATAGCAGCGTTACGAACAATTGGAATTCCAGCACGACCAGCCTGGACACCGTGGTGGGCCCATACAGACAATAATCATGCCTGGACGGAAATGTTTATTAACGGTGAGTGGCATTATGCAGAAAACACATCTCCTACATACAATCTTGATGATGCCTGGTTCAGTGCTTCATCTCAAATGACACTTTTCATTTTAGCTCGCAGCAGCTTCCCAGATAGTACAGATGATGTAGTTTCTAAAGGGAAAAATAACAATTATGTAAATTCAACACGCTACTATCAGGATACCAGAGAGATCACATTGAATATTTTTGATGAAGAAAATAACCCGGTAAAAGATGCGAATGTTAATATTTGTGCATTCAATTTTTCAATGTTCCGTCCGCTGTTAACTTTAGAAGCTGACAGTACTGGAGTAAGCAAATTCACTGTTGGTCAAGGTGGATTTCTGGCAATTGCATTTAAGGATAACTTGTTCGATTACGTACTTGTTCCCTTTGATGAGAATTCTCTTTCTGCATCTTATGACCTTGTATTAAAAGACCAACAATGGGAAAATTCAGATTATACTCTAGAATATCCAAAAGGGAGTTCGGAAGGTAAAAAGAACCCCGAGTTTTTCACCGAGCTAAAAAAACAGGCTGAACAACAATATAATGCTCTTATCAAACAACTTGATGAAGAACCAATTCCAGATTTTGCTCCGCAGGATTCGGTTTTTGTAGAAGTGTTTAAAAAATGCAGAAATAATAAACGATCACTATTAGATTTTATTGGAGAGAATGAAAATATCCCATCTGATTTCTGGAGTAAACTTCTGCAAATAGATGTGAAATTCTTATGGGAAGCAAATACAATACAATTCCAGAACATTTTTAATACTTTCCTTCGTTTAAAAGAAGCTGAAATAACTGATGGGGATTTTCCAATATTAATGTCTCCAAGTATCTTTTATGAAATGCTGCCGCAGGCTTCCATACCAAAAGATTTCATTTTTGAAAACATTGAGGAACCCAAAGAAAAAATTCGTAAAATTATTGAATTTATCCATTCCAAACACGAGATAGATAAAGATAAAGCTGTGAATGGAATTTTGTCTTTAGATAAAATGCTAAGGGCTGAATATCTGCATGATTTTCATTTTAAAACTCTTAGTTGTTATGCTCTACAAGCTAATTTGATTCCTGTTCAGTACACAAGAATCCCCTCTGTGATAATGGTGAAAGCAGACAGCGTTTGGCAAAATTATAATGTTGAAAAAAATGATTTTGTGAAACCTCAGGATGAGGAGCACGGTAAACTCATCCCTATTGATCTCACATTAGTTGATAATGCTGGAGATCCCGTAACAATGAATCCTGATAATATTTCAGTAACGCTATTTCAAGAGGGCAGATTTTATTCTAATGACCGTCAGTTAGATTATAATAAAGAACTCAGTAAACTTACAGGTAAACTTGATAAAGGTGAATATCAGGTTCAATTCTGCATTCGAGAAAGTGGACAAATTACTAAGACAAAACTAATTGCATTAGATCTGAATGAGCAGGAAAGAATTGAACAAACACTTGTTTTTAAAGACTTTAAACGTAACTGGAAAAACGCTGATAAAAAGTATCAAGATTTCCTTTCATCGTTTACAGATAAAGATTCTGATTGGATCGTTCTGCTGGGAAATCATGATCTGGAACCTCCGCAAAGACTTGCCACAAAAACCAGAGAAAAGATCGAAGATCAAAAATTTATTTGGATCGGAAATAAGAAACCAGTTAATCCTGTTTCTAATTATAAAGATTCTGAGGAATATATTAAGTTTCTGGATGAAAATCCCGAACTGAAAAATCGTCTTATCACTTTCTATTATGATAAAGACAAAGATAAATGGAAGATCTTTGAAGGAAATTGGGATTTGCTGTACCAATAGATGAATAAGGTATATAGAGATTAATAGGAAATAATATGATCATGAATTATGAAGCTCAAAAGAAAGTAATAACAGATTTTTTGCATATTAGCGAGAAAGCTCCGAATAATTTTATAATCGGTGCAGAATTGGAATATTTTGTAGTTGATTCTGCATCAGAAAGAAGCATATCTTATTATGGAAAAGATGGAATAAAATCACTTCTGGAAGCCTTGGTTTCCAAAGGTTTTCAACCAACTAATGACGACACAAACATTGTAGGTGTGACAAACTCTTTTTTGGCAATAACTTTGGAACCTGGTGCACAATTTGAGATCAGTTTAAATCCCCAAAAAAGTGTCGAGGATTTAGAACAAAATTGTTTGCAATTTATGCAGATCATAGAACCAATTCTGAAGCACAGAGGACAGAAACTTCATTCTTCTGGCTATCATCCTGTTTCAAAGATCAATGAGATCAAATTTATTCCCAAAAAACGCTATGATTTTATGTCAGAATATTTGAATAATCAGGGATCAATGGCGCTAAATATGATGAAGGGAACAGCTTCTGTTCAGGTTGCAATAGATTTTTCTTCTGAGCAGGATTTTGCAAAAAAGATGCTGCTTGCATCCAGGCTTACTCCCATTTTGACTGCAATATATGACAATTCACCTGTATTTGAGGGAAGTCCTTATAATGATTATTGTTTAAGAACCAAGATTTGGAACAACTGCGATGACGATCGCTGCGGTATTATTCCTCAAATCTTTCATGAAGATTTCGGTTACGAAAAGTATGCAGAATACCTTTTAAATTTGATTCCTATTTTTATTATGCAGAATGGAGAAGCTGTAAAATATGTAAAACCGTTCAAGGAAATCTTTGATCCCTTCAAGAATACAGAACAACAAATGAATCACATTTTTTCGATGTGCTTTCCTGATGTACGTGCCAGAAATTACATCGAGCTCAGGATGACTGACTCCCTTCCTTATCCTATAAATATTGCATTTTTGAAATTCATTAATTTTGTTTTTTATAATAGCCCTGTGTTCGAGCAAACTGCAGAGCTATTAAATGAAATTACAATGGAAGATATCAATGTAGCGAAAAGAGAAACAATAAATTTGGGAATTAATGCAAAATTCGGTAATAGAACCGTAATAGAATACTTCCGAGAGATCATGAATTTTATCGGTGAACAAGATGTTAAACATTTCGAATTGAATATAGCTATTGCCGAGAGTGGAAGAATTCCACGGCAATTTCAGTGAGTTGGAGGATTTGTTGAGCAAAGATATTTTTAGATCATACCAAAGCTTCATAAAAAATAACGAAGAAAAATGCTTGAATGATCTGGTGAAAATTACTACAAAACTAAATAACTCAAATGCCAAATATAAAGGTGAAATAATAGATTTTCTGTATCAACCGATGTTCTTTCATCAAGGTGATTTTTCGCGTTTTGAATATATCACCAAAATGATGATTTCGATAATCGAAAAATGTACAGAAGAGTATCTCAAGAATCCCGTTTTCAGAGAACTTTTCGGATATTCTAAAATTATGGAAGAACTTATTCTGATAGATCCCGGATACAAAAACCCTGTTCCCATTGCCAGATTTGACTTATTTTATAATGACGATTATAAATTTTGTGAGTTGAATGGAGACGGTACATCGGCAATGAACGAAACAAACACATTGGAACAAATATTTACCGAATCTGAAATAATAAAAGAACTGCGAAAGGATTACAAAATTTCATATCACGAGTTATTTCTATCTTGGCTGAAGCAGCTTTTGAATATTTACAAAGAATTCGGGGGAACGGAAAAACCAAATATCGCAATTTCTGATTTTATGGGTTTGGGCTCAAATGAAGAATTCGATACTTTTAAAGAAGTATTTGAAAAGCAGGGATATAAAACTGTTATCTGTGATCCTCGAGATATGAAATATCAAGACGGAAAACTCTGTGTTGATGATATACGGATAGACTTGATCTACAGAAGAGCAGTGAATAAAGAAGTTGAGTTGCGAATTGATGAAGTCTCCGATTTTTTACAGGCATACAAAGAAAAAGCGGTATGCGTTGTCGGTCCTTTTCGCTCTCAAATAATGCATAACAAAATCTTTTTCGAGATACTAAGCAGTGAAGATAAAACCAAATTTTTGAATACAGATGAGAGAGATTTTATAATAAAACACATTCCAAAAACATATACTTTGGATAAGAAGACTTTACCTACAGCAATCGAGAACAAAGACAAATATCTGATTAAACCCAAAGATTATTATGCTGGCAAAGGTGTAGTTTGCGGTTTGGACCGCAATGATGGAAATTGGGAAAATGAGCTAAATGATGCAATAGAAAAGGGTGGATTCTTATTGCAGGAATTTTGTAATTTCACTAAGAAAATGCTACCAGAAGTGATTGCAGATAAATTTGAATTCTCTGAATACAAAACCACACTGGGGTTATTCGTTTATAATAGCAAACTCAGCGGATTATACTCCAGAGTCGGCAGAAAAAATGTAATTGCCGGCATTGAAGAAAGCATAACTCTACCGAGTTTTGTTTATAAGAAGAAGGAAGTAGAATAATGAAAAATTTCATTAAAATATTACCAATCATTTTATGTTCATTGGTCATGGCTGCACATCTTGGCAGGGCAAATATGTTCATCTTGCAAATATTAAGTTTACTTATTCCATTTATATTAATTTGGAAAAATAAAATCTCAGCAAGAGCAATCCAATTGCTCTTAATTATATATGGTATTGAGTGGATCAGAACAATAAATTATTATGTACAGATCCGAATTGCAAAAGGTGAAGATTGGTTTAGGTTAGCAATAATTTTGGGAATTGTTGCACTTCTGAATTTTGCTACAGTTTTGGTTTTTCGCACAAAATCCATGAAAGAAAGATACAGATTATAAGAAATAAAAAAAAGAGTGCTTTATTTAAACACCCTTTAATAATTTTATCTGAGATACTATTTCTTCGTAATTGGAATATCTCTAAAAGTAACTCTAAAACTATCTGATTCCTTCGTCCATACCCCCAGATCAAATTTTGAAATTGATCCAATTCCTTTATTAACATTCTTAAAAATCAGACTTGCTTTTGTAGAGATCCCTGAAACTAGATTTACACCAATATCACCATTTTTAGATTTATTAGCAAAATTCAACTTTTGGGGAATGTATTCATTACCCAAATCATCAATTATTCTACATCTGAGATTTCTGTCCCAAACTAATAATTTTAAATTCTGATCATCCTTTTTATTTGTAATGTTCAAGTTTAGTACAACTTGATCTTCATACATTTCGCAAGAAGTAATTTCGTACACAACTCCAAATCTCTCAAGTATTAAGCCTGTAGGATCTGCAGAAACTTCCTTATTAACAGCAGATTTTTTTCCTAATATATAATTAAAATAGCTGTTTTCATTATTTATTGTAATCTGCTCATCAATTGTTTCATATCCTTTTTTTTCAATTTGAATATGATACTTTCCGGAAGGTTGTTTGAATTTACTGCTTTTAATGATCTTATCATTCAAGATGATCCTATCTGGTTTTGGAGTGACATTCAAGGTTACATTTACATCTAAAATTGATTCAAGTTTCACATAATAAACAACACCTTTTTTTAAACCATTTTTTGGAACATCAACAGTTAGAGGTTGAAAATTGGGAGCTGTAAAAGTAACTTGTTTTTCTTTGTGTGTAATAAAGAAGTAATAAACTCCAGATTCTACATTCTCTTTTTTATAAATTTTCTGTTTTAGACCAAGTGAAGATGGAATTTCAGATTCTACACGTAATGCAGTACAATATTCCCTATCCATATCTTCAACTGAATTCCTCTCAGCATGGAAATCAGCTGCAAGTTTTCGAAATTCGATGAGCTTAAATTCATTCGCAAATATGCTTGTGCATACCATTAATAAAGTAATAAGTATTAATCCTTTTTTCATATTTTCCTCCAAATTTTTTATAACTAAAATTGAAAAACGACTTTTACATTCTTGTTGTCAACACAAAAAAACTAATACATTATTAAAAGAATTATTGTTATTAGATTATTTAAATTAAATATTTATTAAAAAGGTTATGGACATTAATGCTATTTTGCTGTTTTTTTTGGTTAACAGAAGATTAATAAAAAAGGCTCAGAATTTATCTGAGCCATTATTATTATCCTACTACAGATTTTAATGTAGCTTTTATCATCTTTCTGTTCATTCTGGCAATATGCGATATATTTATCTCTTTCGGGCAAGAAACTGAGCATTCATATTCATTTGAGCAAGAGCCGAATCCTTCTTTATCCATCTGAGTTACCATTTTCCTTACACGCTGCACACATTCCATTTTCCCTTGCGGAAGCAGAGATAAGTGGCTAATTTTAGCACCTACAAAAAGCATTGCAGAAGCATTCGGGCAGGCTGCTACGCAAGCTCCACAACCAATACATTGAGCAGCATCCATGGCTTCTTCTGCCGTGTTATTAGTAATGAGATTTGCATTTGCATCAGTTGTAGCACCAGTTCTAACTGAAATATAACCACCTGCACTGATAATTCTGTCAAAAGCAGAACGATCTACAACGATATCTTTTATAACGGGAAATGCTTTTGAACGCCAAGGTTCGATAATTAGTGTTTGATCATTAGTAAAACTTCTCATATGAAGCTGGCAAATTGTTACTGCTTGTACTGGACCGTGCGGTTCACCATTTACTACAGCTCCACACATCCCGCATATTCCTTCACGGCAATCACTATCAAAAGCCAAAGGTTCTTCCCCCGAAAGTGTAAGCCCTTCATTCATAACGTCCAGCATCTCTAAAAACGACATATCAGTATCAATTTCAGTTAATTTATAATCTTCAAAATGACCCAAAGCAACGGCATTTTCCTGGCGCCATACTTTTACAGTAATATTTATAGTTTTCATTATTTGTAGCTCCTTTGAGTAAGTTCGACATCTTCAAAAGTAAGTTCTTCTTTATGAAGTTTTGGTTCCTTTCCTACTCCTTTGAACTCCCAAGCAGAAACATAACTGTATTTTTTGTCTTTTCGCAGTGCTTCACCTTCGTTGGTTTGACTTTCTTCTCTCAAATGGCATCCGCAAGATTCTCTTCTATCTGCTGCATCATGTATCATAAGTTCTGCCATTTCCAGAAAATCTGCAACTCGAATGGCACGCTCTAAAGTTTGGTTAAAACTGTCTGCAGTTCCAGGAATAATTACATTTTTCCAGAATTCTTCGCGGATTTTTGGAATTTCTTTAAGTGCTTTTTTCAAATCTTCATCTTTTCTGACAATTCCACAATTATCCCAAAGTAATTTTCCCAATTCTTTATGAAAATCATCTACGGTTCGTTTTCCTTTTATCGATAAAAGTTTTTCTATCTTCTCCTTTGCCGCTTTTTCTGCTTTTTGGAACACTTCGTGATCGGTTGAAAGTTCGTTGTTATCTGCTTGAGCAAGGTAATTACCTGCTGTATAAGGTGCCACAAAATAACCGTCTGCAAGACCCTGCATCAATGCACTGGCTCCCAAACGATTTGCACCGTGATCAGAAAAATTGGCTTCTCCGAGAACAAATAGTCCCGGAAGATTACTCATCAAATTATAATCTACCCACAGTCCACCCATTGTATAATGAATAGCAGGAAAGATCATCATTGGCTCAGTATACGGATCTTTTCCTGTGATCTGTTTATACATATCAAATAGATTCCCATATTTTGCTTTAATTGCTTCTAAACCAATTCTCTTTGTAGCTTCTTTGAAATCGAGATAAACAGCAAGACCAGTATTTCCGACACCTTTTCCGAGTTCGCATTGCTCATTTGCATTTCTGGAAGCCACATCTCTGGGAACCAGATTTCCAAAGGTTGGATATTTGTTTTCTAAATAATAATCTCGTTCGTTTTCTGGGATATCGTTGGGATGACGTTTATCACCTTTCTTTTTGGGAACCCACACACGT
>Ga0233441_1003675_pt1 | contig 10094 bp, 9 predicted proteins | sample SI_123_September_4_FD_182781 | JGI IMG/M metagenome (GOLD analysis project Ga0233441, IMG submission 182781) | Seawater microbial communities from Saanich Inlet, British Columbia, Canada - SI_123_September2016_135_MG | ecosystem: Environmental > Aquatic > Marine > Inlet | place: Canada: British... | reverse complement strand
CCAGTAAACAAATCATCTCCTCCAGATCCTGAAAGAAGTACCTTAATCCCTTGCTTTCTTGCTAACTGACTGATGTAAAAAACATTAAGTGCTGCTGGATCTGCTAATGGCTCATCAAGCTGGGTTACCATATATTCAAGATCTTGTGCTATTTTGCTAGAATCAACTGACACAACATCCAAAGAAACATCTAGGTGTTTTGCGACTTGCTGAGCATAAGGAAGGTCATTAATAATACCTTTATCTTGCTTACCTATAGTGTCAATAGTAAAACATCTAATATCTGGATTCACCTCTCTGGCAAAAGCAACAATTGAACTAGAATCCAGCCCTCCAGAAAGAAAAGCTCCCAATGGCACATCAGATACCATTTGACGATGAACTGCTTGTCTTAAATGTTCAGTAGTACCAGAAATTGATTTGCTTTTACTAAGATTTGCAGACACACCTGTGAAAACTGGTAGCTGATACCAAATCCATTTATCTTTGACTAATCCATCCTTAATAATCATCGCTTCTCCTGGCAATAATTTACGAACTGATTTTATTGGCGTACCCTCACCTGGACACCATAAAAAACTAAGGTAACGATTAATGGATGCTTCGTCTATTTTGTTTTCTATAGTAGATAGCTGCATCAACGCCTTAATTTCACTTGAGAAAGAGAAAGAGTTGTTACCAGCAGAATAATACAAAGGTTTAACCCCCAGGCCATCTCTTGCAATGAATAGAGAATCCGACCGAGAGTCCCAAATAGCAAAAGCAAAAATTCCGTTAAGTTTTGATAGAAAACTGGTACCTTCTAGCAGATACAGATTTAACAACACCTCACTATCTGATCCACCATCAAACTTGTAATTATTGTTCTCTAAATTACTTCGTAACTCCCGGAAATTAAAAATTTCTCAATTAAAAACTAATACCACTTTACCATCTTTACTAATCATAGGCTGATGACCGTGTGATGATGTATCGAGTATAGACAATCGAGTATGTCCCAAGCCAATTTTACGAGCTTTATCTATAAACACTCCATGATTATCTGGGCCTCGATGTTCTAAAAAACGGTTTGCCTTTATAACAAGATCTGGATCGCCGCCAGATATTCCCAAAATTCCACACATAAGTATTAAAAATAAACCAAATATATTCTAATAAAAATCATTCTACTTGTCCTTTCTTAATTCCGAAATAAGAAAACTACCCATCCTAAAATTACTAAGAAAGAATCGTATAATTGCATTTGGGACCGCATTAATCATTAAATTTTTAATTGCACCTGCTGGAATTGGAAGCATGTCCGCCCTATTACCAGAAATTGACACAGATTTAACAGTTAACAACTCACTTACTGTGCGTTTCCAACTACTTATAGAGTAATATCTCGCTATAGCTCCGTCAGTGTTAGCTTGAATGACACTAGCAAGTGTTTTATGTTTGAGAAAACCACCTCTTATAACGCCATGAATCAGAAAACCTACAGCGTAATAATTCCACCATCCACGATAATACACCATTATCTTGGCAGATCCTCCTGGCTTAAGAACACGATATATTTCATTTAAAATTTTCTTAGTATTTGCTGAATGATGGATAACACCCCAACTCCATACTAAGTCAAACGAATTATCAGGAAAATCAAGCTCTTCTGCATTCATCTGAATAATGTTATAGTTTGATCTATTCTGACTCAATTTCATTCGCTTTGATGTCATCTTGAAAGCGTATTCGGTTAAGTCTATCCCTGTATAAGACTTAGCATATGGAGCAATAAGGGCGGCGGTACTACCAACCCCTACTCCAATTTCCAATACAGACTTATTGTTTAAAGTATTAAAAGGAATTAAGTTATCAAAAGGAATTTTCTTGCATGGCATTACAGCTTTAATTTCATTAAAAAATATTCTATCAATTTCATTATAGAAATCAATACTACCTTCATCATATGGGCTCTTTCTTTTCCAATCATATCGCATAGGGTTTGATTCCCAAAAGCTGCGATTGGCTGATTGCCAACGACTTGATTCGTATTTATCATTTGGGATTTTCTCTGGAGAGTCGAAAGTTTTTGGAACTTGATTAGAAAAATCGACTTTCTTTTTATTGAATTTTTTTATCATAAGTTAAATCATCTAATTAAAATTTTTTACGCGATTATCAGGCTTTCCGGGACCATAAAAGCGCTTGGTCGGGGTTTTATTTAAAATTTTCATTTCAAACTGTTTGTATTCAACTAATCGCATTACTTCTAATCGCAGCCTTGCCCAAATATAGCCCACCCGTCCACTACGAATAGCGCCTTGAAACAAATAATGATACACAAATAGAAAAAAATATCGAAATGGAACTTTGTAGAAATTTCTCTTTAACCACATGCGTCTTTGCAAACTCGTTCCAAAAAAGATTTGTTCATCAGACAAAGGTTTGTTTTTATAAGCAATCTCCGCCTCTAGAGTAGAGTAACGATTTTGTTTTTCCAGCCAATGATCTAAATTTGGACTGTCACGATGTTCCAAATCTCCCTTTACATGTCCAACATTTCCATCAATGATTGGATGTTCATTAACATCGACATCTGAAAAGCGGCAAACACCAGGCCTCCAAACACGTATAAGTTTCTGATGGATAGATAAAGATTTTCCCATAAACCACAATCTTCGTTTTAAAGAGAATGCGTCATACTGATTTTCACTAATCACATTAGATATGTTTATTTTTAATTCATCAGTTAGTCTCTCATCCGGATCAAGTTTCATTACCCATGGTGATTTAATATCAAGTTCATTTAAAGCGAAATTCCATTGATCTCCAAAACCTCTAAATCTTCTTTGAACAACTCTTATTCCGTAATTTAATGCAATATCAATTGTTTCATCTTTGCTATAACTATCAACCAAAAAAACCTCATGAGCCCACCCGGAAAGATTCTCGCATACATCGTTTAAATTATGTCCTTCATTAAGTGAGATCATAATTACGGCAATTGGTACTTTACCAGGCTTCCAAACTCCATTCTCATACATATCGTTATCCAATTCTACACTCCATTAATGGCAATCTTCCCTATTAACTCTTCCGCCAAACACAACATTGTAAATGTAGGATTAGCAGTACCAGCGCTTGGCAATACACCTGTACTAACTACCCAAAGATTTTCAACACCCCAAACCTTTAGATTTTCATCAACTACAGACTCTTTATTCTTTCCCATAGAGCATGTACCAACTGGATGATAAGCATCAAATGGCTTCGCTATATTTTGATCTTCTTTAAGTGTATTCAACTCTACACCTTCAAAAGATTGCCATTTTTGAAAAAATTTTTCTGTAATAAATTTTATATTTTTAATATCATTTTCAGATATTTTCCATTTAATATTAACTACATTTCGCCCATATTTATCTAACTCCTCTCCCAGTGTAACCCGATTCTCTTTATTCGGACATTGTTCAACGTCTAACTGTAAATATATATCTGCATTCTTTGGAATGTACAATCCTGAATATACATACTTGAATATTCCAAGCTTAATAATACCAACAACCCCTAAAACAAGATCTCGAATTGATACTTTGGGCCACCGACTACTTTGTATAGAAGTTAAAAACTCCTTAGCTAAAGAAAACCCAACGCTATCATTTTTAAAAATAAAGTGAAAAAAAGAGCGAGGCATATTATTATCAGGACAGTCATCAATAAAACGAAAACTTCTCATCCAACCGTGTGAAAAACGTGGGGAAAAAGACTTTATTGCTTTTACGGCACTATCTTTACTTAATTTAGCCACCGGAAGTGAGATGTGGTCAGTTAAATAACAACCAATTTCAGCTGTATCCTTAATAATCATACCTTTTGTTGATTGATTCAATTCCAACAATATCCGAGCTGACTCTATTGTGCCAGCAGATATTATAAATTTATTAGCTTTAACAGAGAGCTGATTATTATTGCTTGACTTCACTTTGACAGCCTGCACTCTCCCTTCGCAATCACCAGAAATTGCCTCCCAATCATAAACAACAGAATTAATAAATATTCTTAATTTAAAATTACTTTTCGATAGCTTTCTAAGGAGAAAACTAAAGTTTTTTTTTCGAAATGGAAGAGATAGGTCCAACACCAAACCAATGCCTAGAATCTGTAATAACTTTTGATATCGATGATTCTTTTTACCAATGAAATCCGTAAACTCGGACTTTCTATTCCATCCAAGCTTTTTTAAAACAGATGGACCTCTACTGTTAACAATATTGACAATATGCCCCCAAGTATTAAAAATACATTTGTTATCTCTTTTTACATCATATTTAGTATGTGGTACCAGTATGCCGCCCCAATGTGAAGTTGTCCCACCAAGACCAAAAAACCTACCTTTTGTCGCTCCAGAATATAATTCATCTTCGAAAAATGCGCTAAAACCAGCGCTTTTTGGATCAATACTCGTTAGATCGCCAGCCTCAAGCAAAATTGTATCAATACCTTGACGTGTCAACTCTACTGCTAAATAAATTCCAGCCGCACCAGCTCCAACAACACACACCTCACATTCTTCTACTAAAATACTCTTGTTTGATGTAAATAGGTTGGCTATCTTTACGTTTTTCATTGGGCTAGACGTGTAAGTTCTTTAAGTCTAGCAACTTTTCTTGTAGATATAATAATCGACCCAGAACGATTACGTGAAAGAGCATTTTTCATTATTACATTAGTGCTTTTAATAGGGTTAGATTTTGATATTTTTGATAAATATCCATATGTAAACTGAGGTCTACAACCTATTTTCAAAAAAGAATCAATCTTTTCTCTATCATTATCACTATCTCTTGCTTGTAACACATTAGACAGAGGATGATTATCCATAATCCATGGCTCCAGTAAACTCGGCAAGCCTGCCAATCCTCCATAACGAATTTTTCCTTGTTCTTTTAGTTTCTCAATCCAGTTTACAAACTCTTCCGTCTCAATCATAGACATATCTGGCTCATGTAAAAATAAGAAATCCACATAGTCAGTTTTAAGATTTTTAAGGCTTGCATTTATACTGCAAGTTGCGCGCCTAAGACTCCAATCAACCTCAGGTTTTGAGAATTTGGAATTCATTTTTCCCATAATTTTTCGAGTCCAAATATCGAACAAATAATGAGAAGATTTATTTGGAGGATACAGTCCAACCTTAGTAGAAATTGTTATATCTCTCCGACGCCCCTTTAATAAAATCCCAAGATCTAATTCAGCTAAGCCATGACCATAATATGGTGAAGTATCAAAATGGGTAATGCCTAATGATAATGCAGTTTCAAGTAATACATTACGTTTTTTCCGGCTTATTAAATGATGCAAAGATGCAGTCCCAAAGGAAATTCTGGGCACATTAATATTTGTGTTGTTTATAGTAGAATACTGCATCAATTATTACGGGTCGCAACAATATGACTAGGATCCGTCCATTCTACAATAAAACCACTTTCAACCAACATATTCTCAATTAAAACTGGCGCACCTTCTATACCTCTATCCTTTAATATTTCAAAATGAATTTCAACCCCAATCAAACGTAGTTTAGGATTATTCAGATAGTTGCCCAAACCCCTAAGAACTTCATATTCAAAACCCTCAACATCTATTTTTATAGCATTTGGCTCTATAGCAATACCTTCATTTATCAAATCCAAACCAACAAGGACATCAACATCAACACCGCCAACATCTGAATCCACAATACGACTAGTAGCACCTATATCATCAGCACCCTGCTGAAAACAAAGTTTTTCTTTTTTGTCACCCAGCCCAAAATTAAATAAAATAGTGTTCTTTAGCAACTTACTACTCTCTTTAAGATTGACAAAATTTATTGGACTTGGCTCAAAGGAAAAAACCCTTCCAGAATCACCCACCTGCTTTGAGAAAAGTTTTGTATAGTGGCCTATATTAGCACCAACATCCCAAATACAATCATTTAAGCGTAAATTACTAAAAAAACTATCCTCATATCTTGTTTCATAGCCCTCACCTAGAATATAAGATGCTATCAGTTTATTTATACCCAAAAACCTTCCAAGCCCCCGCATTTTTAATATTATCGGGTTTGTTCTCCAACTCATTAATACCTCCTCCGTTATATAAAATTAGATCATTTTAACCCACCCTGGGACAGGTTGAGACTTATCACACAACCACTGATATGTTCTAAACATATCTTCACCGGTATGTTGCCAAGAAAAATCATTCTCCATCCATCGACGACCATTCTTGCCTATTTTTTCTAAATCAAAACTAGATAATTGGAGCGCCTCTTTCATACTTGCTGTTAGTGATTCAGTATTGACATCTATCCACCAACCGGCTTTCTGATTTTGTATTTCTTCCCACGGTGTACCCTTGGTTGTAATAACAGGCGTTCCAGTAGATAATGCCTCCGCAATTGTAACACCGAAGTTTTCAGAATAAGACGGCAGGATAAATAAGTCTGCATCACAGTATGCCTGCAGTTTAGCATGTCCATTTAGCTCACCAACGAAACTAATACGATTTAGGTTTAATTTATTTGATAAATCATGCATTTTCTTTAAATACCCGCTTTTTCCATAATAATCATCATCACTTCCAGCAATAATTAACTGCCATTCAGGAAAATGTGACTGCACCTCTTTCCATGCGGGAAGTAGTATATCAAGTCCTTTAACTGGATGAATACGCCCTAGAAATAATACAGTTCTAAATCTGTTTTTATTCTTTTTAGGCAAATCAGGAATATCAATACCATTGGGTATAACCGCAACAGGTTGATTAAAGCCAAGACGCCGAATATCCTTATATTCGGATTCTGATGTCGCGTGAAAACAATCTACTTGCATTAGTGCAGGTCTTTGAAAAAAGGCCCAAAATACAACCTTCATGGAAGATCCGTTCTGCATCGCCCATTTGGAGAAAGTTCCACGAGGAGATACAATAAGACTAGATTCACTATTCTTTGCAACCCATCCTGGATAAAGAGCATTCATTTGCCACATACCATGACTATGTAAGATATCAATTTTTTGTGATTTAACTTGATTAGAAAGCCAACGAAATAATTTAGGAGATTGCCCTAATCTACGTGGCATCCACCCCATACTAAAAGTTTTTAGAAACTTAGGCGGTGATTCTATTGTCTCCCAGTCCAACGCAACTAATTGGACATCTGCTGTACATTTAATCAATGATTTACATAGATTCACAACTGAATAAGATGGCCCGCTTGATTCTTTAGTAACTGCAGGAATAATATGAACTGCTCGCATTAAAATTCTCTCATAATCATGATAGCCCATTGTTTAGCCCAAGGTATTTTAGATGATTTTAAATCAGGTGAGCCGAACTGCATTCTATCAGTATTGTTTTCTATTAGCCATTGATCCAGTGGCAATCCAAAACCTGATTTAGGCTGGTTAATAATATAATCTGGTAATGGTCTTCTAGCTGCCTTAGATAACAAAATCTTACCAACCCCACCTGAAAAATTAGGTACATATGGACCCAATTCACTCAATAAAGCTATGTCCACCAAAGGGGTGCGTAGTTCCAGTGAATGACTCATGCTCGCCCAATCAGTATCTCTTAATAATTGGTTGCGCAAATAGTGTTTAGATTCTAAAATACCAACGGACGAAGTACCATCTATGGCGTTTGTTAATTTTACTCCTGGAGGGTCTCCTCCGAGACGTTCCAACCCTTCTTTTGCATTATCTAAACCCATCAAGTCTGGTAATTCCTCAGGGAGAAATAAACATCTTTCTAAAAAATACATCTTCTCTAATGAGTCAATAAATTTTGGTATGGCAGCTATCTTGGGTTGTGAGCGATATTTAGCAACCCAATCAAAAAAACTACTCGTTCGAATACCTGAATTAATAATTGGCTTAATTATTTTAGCCCAAGAAACTAAATTTGGAATTCGTTTAAAAGACGAATATCCACAAAACAACTCATCCCCACCAACGCCTGACATACTAACCTTGTAGCCACGTTCGTTTGCAGCCTTACTTGCGAACCACGTATTTACCCCGTCAATAGTAGGCTGATCCATCGCCTCGAGTATATAAGGCATATCTTGTTCAAATTCACTGCGACTCACCCACTTAATGTGATGAGGGATTCCATAATAAGAAGCAATGGCTGATGCAGAGGTAGTTTCATCTCTTTGACTACCAACAAACTCCTTAAAACCAAGTGTAACACCTTCTACAGAAACACCTAATTCAGATACCAATCCCGCTAAAATCCCTGAATCAATCCCTCCAGACAAAAAAATACTAATTGGAACATCGGAAACCAAGTGATTCTTTACAGAATCTTTTACAGCGCAATGCACTTTTTTTTGTAAATCATCATTTGATATCTTTTCAGATTTACCACACCAATGCTCTCTAATATCATGCCAGCAAACTGGATTATCAGGAACACTATCTCTAATTTTCATCCAGTGACCGGCTGGAACAGCATAAACTCCTTGATACAATGTCCATGGCTCAGGAACACTACCCCAAAGATAAAATCCAGCTACGCCAGCCAACTCTTTCCTTTTGGAAACAATACCAGACGACAGCAGTGCCTTTACTTGAGAGGCGAAAATAAAGCCGTTTTTTGTAGTAGCATAATATAGTGGTTTAATACCGTACGGGTCACGTGCCAAAAATAGTTCACGTAATTGCTTATCCCAAATTGCAAATGCGAACATTCCACGTAATTTTGTTAACATGGCTTCGCCCTTAGCAACATATAAAGCTAACAATACTTCAGTATCCGATTGAGTTTGAAAAGTTATACCATTCTTTTCTAAATCACGTCTCAAATCACGAAAATTATAAATCTCCCCGTTGAAAACAATAGCATACCTACCACAATTAGATAACATTGGTTGATCTGCGCGCGTATTTAAATCAAGAATAGATAATCGGCGATGACCAAGAGTTATGTCCTTATCAGCCCATAGTCCATCAGCATCAGGACCACGTACTTCCATACTTTTTGACATATTGCTAACAATAGTTTGGGGGTTAACCTCAGATTTACTTATATTTTGAAAGAAGCCAGCAATACCACACATATTTTTTTATCTTGGAAATATAATAATTTAAATTTATAGAATAGGTTTGTAACGTTATATCTTTCTTATTTTTTGTGAAGTTCTAGGAAAAAACAACAAAAACAACACTTTTAACAATTCCTTAGAAAAACCAACTCCCTTTAAAGACAAAAAAAATGATAGGTAACGTTTGTCCTCTAAATAAAATTGAGCTTTGTTGTACGATAATTTCTGTCTAAATTTAACAAGTAAATGGTTATCTATAGTCTTCCCCATATCAGATAACCAGCTCTCAGTTTCTTTTAACTGTAGCCTCTTGTTTTTTATACTTTCATTACTCCCATGCCAGCGATAATATCCAACGGGGCCTTGCTCACAAGCAACTTGACCTCCTTTAAGGGCTATCCTTACAACGACATCAAAATCTCCTATTATATGATATTGTGGATCAAAGCCTATTTTGAGGGATTGTAATGAAATACGTCGAATGATTAGAGTGACAAGCCCTATAGAAATATCACCATCAAGTATTTCCTTAATTATCTTGCCAGTAGGCAAAATATTTTTAGACATAAGATGTTTTGTATTTTTTATCTCATTAAAAAAAAAATAGTTTCCGTAGACAATAGAAATATTATCATTTCGAAATAATGGAACCTGCCTTTCTAGCTTATCCGCACACCACCAATCATCTACATCTAAAAAAGAAAGTAACATACCGGATGCTTGATCAATTGCACAATTTCTTGCAACATTAAGGTTTGTTTTATTTTTAGATTGGAAGTATTTAAGTCTTTTATCATTATAGCCCTTAAATATTTCGGCACTACCATCACTTGAACAATTGTCCCAAAATATTATTTCCCAATTATCATAAGTCTGGGTAAAAATACTTTCAATCGCCTCTTTAAGGTATTTTTCACCGTTATAGCAGTTCATAATAATACTTACCAATGGCTCTTTATTGGTAATCATATTTCACGGTAGAAATTAATTGTTTTCCTTAATCCATGCTTCAATCCTACTTTTG
>Ga0233441_1003673_pt1 | contig 10101 bp, 11 predicted proteins | sample SI_123_September_4_FD_182781 | JGI IMG/M metagenome (GOLD analysis project Ga0233441, IMG submission 182781) | Seawater microbial communities from Saanich Inlet, British Columbia, Canada - SI_123_September2016_135_MG | ecosystem: Environmental > Aquatic > Marine > Inlet | place: Canada: British... | reverse complement strand
GTGTCACCAGAGCCTTTTACAGAATTATAACCCGGTTCCTTTAAGGTTAAGTCAATTTTTTGATCATCACGAAGCCGCATGATATAACCTGTGCAGGTGTCTCCTATTGACAGGCCCTGATAGGTTTCATTGATATATAACATACCAAAGTATCTGTTATTTATTACGGCCATAATACCAATCTTGGTAAAGGAGTGGATCAGAAGGTCTACTTTTTGACCCACTTTAAGATCCTTAATGTTTTTATCGCAATGCACGGATATCTTTGTTGTTCCAAAGACCCTGCCGGTCAAGTCATCAAAACAGATTTTTGTGAGATATTTTTTACCGGGGATCATTCTGTCCTGCTGCTCACTTTTGGGTACCAGCAGATCTTTTTCAAGCCCCCAGTCCATAAATGTTCCAAAGGATGCAACATCTTTGGCTTTAAGGAAAACAAAATCTCCTAGAACTCCCTTTGGCGTTAAATTTGTTGCAACGGGCCGGTCTTCCGAGTCATTATATACAAACACTCTAAGTGTATCACCTATGTTTGCATCTTCTGGAATGTATTTTTGAGGAAGTAAAATCCTGTCTTCTTCAGATTCTAAATATAAACCAAATTCAACCCTTTTTTCCACAATCAAATCATTATATTGTCCAATTTTAAGCATGTTCGTTCCATATTATTTTTAATAGAAAAGTCCAGGCGATGGCCAAAATACCATCTATCTTCCCAACCATCAGGAGCGTCCTATGTTCTTTAGGACATCTTTTACCTGGTTTCCATCAGCAAGTTTCCCAAAATGTTTCATAACTATTCCCATGGCCTGCATGGGACTGTTGAATTCTGAGAGATCTACATTATCTGATATCCACTTCTCAATTTCCTCAAAACTGGCCATTTTGGGAAGATATGAGTTCAGCAGCTCCAGATAGTCTGAACTGGTTTTTTTCTTAAACTCGAGCATAGTCTTTTCTGATTTAACAAATTTGCGGATAATGTTAAGGAGGTCATCATCGGTTATTTCCTCAGGCTTTTTGACCCGGGTGGTCTTTTTCCCACTCTCCAGGGTAATGGGGACGGTGAGGCTGGGAAAGGCTCCCATGATGAGCCGCATGGTGTCCCGAACGTCTGTATCTTTATTCATCATGGCGCTCTTCATATCCCGGCGGATTTTATCGTATAGGGAGATCCCCATTGAGTTATCCCATCCATATTCTTGTTTAATGCCTGGCATTGACCTTATCTCTCCTTTTATAATCATTGAATTGTAATATTATTCAGGTTATTCCGGCATCATACCACATTAAAAAAAACACTGCTATAGGGTTGTAATTCCCTGATCCACCATCAAGGTACCACCTGCTGCGTTGACAAGATCTAATTTTTACATTGTTTTAGTTGCAGGGCATAACGGTTTGCGTTTGCTTTTACTTTTTCAGCCACCTGCATGAGCCATTTTTTCTTTAGATAGGTCCGACGCTTATATCCGCCATGTCCTTCATGATAGGCAAGATATTGTCCATATGCATCCCATTTAGATATTTTCAACGTGTTATAAGAAATATTTCCATACCACCCGATAAAATCAACGGCATCTTTATAATCATCACGATCGGCAAACCAATTACCGGTTTTATCCTTATACCACTCCCAGGTGCTGTCTAATACCTGGGCATAACCAAATGCATCGCTTGGGCGGGTCCAGGGAATAAACCATAATAATGTTCGCCGGGGAGGTTGCGCATCACTGACAAACCGTGATTCCTGATGCATTATTGCCAATTGAACATGTACTGGAACCCCCCATTTCTTATAAGATTTATACGAGGCTTTATACCATTTTGATTTTTCATCAAAAATACGACAGGCATTGTTGATATTCTTTGGCGGGCTAGTTGCACAACCTGAAAAAATAATTAAAAATAATAATAAATACAAAAAAATTTTTGGCTTATTCATTCTTACCAATGCTAGCGGATGGATTTTGTTTTAATTTTTGAAATTCCTTCTGGAGAATCTGCTGATACTGATTTCAAGATATCACCTGTATGTTTTTTTAGACTGTAAATATATTGGTTTTATAGGCCTTAAATCAAATATCATCAAGTTTTATTTAAATTTAGATATATCATAGGTTTTTCTTGGGTTGTCATTGACAACTGCCATATTTTATCAGAAGGTGATCGAGTTGAAATTAATTATATACCTCGTAATAGACTAAAGCATTAATTTGATTTAAAACATTAATACAAGGAGGTAAATATTGAAACGAAATAGTCATGCCGGAAAGGCCCTTAACGGTGGATTCGGTGCTACCCTTTTTTCCAATGATGAGCTTGAAGAGATTCATCTGGCAACCCTGGAAGTACTTGAGAATACGGGGGTGTTTGTTGAAGATCCAGAAGCTGTTGAACTTTTTAAAAATGGTGGTGCAAAGGTTAATCCGGAAAATAAAATCGTAAAACTTCAGCCTTATATGGTTGAAGAGGCCATTGCCTCGGCGCCGTCCAAGTTGTTTCTGGCGGGCAGGAATCCTGAGAATGATGTCATTCTTGAAAGCAACAGGGTCGGCTTTACCACCTTTGGTGAAGGCGTCAAGGTAAGAGATCCATACACGGGTGAACTGCGGGTTCCCACAAAAAAAGATGTAGCAAATGCAGCAAAACTGGCCGATGCCATGGACGAGATTGATGTTTATGAAAGGGCTATAGGAGCCCACGAAGTTCCCCAGACAGTGGGCCAGCTTCACAATGCCGAGGCAAGTTTTAACAATACAAGCAAGCATCTCTTTCTGGGACCTTTTGATGGATTTCAGCTGGATAAAATTGTAGAAATGGCCGTTGCCATTGCAGGAAGCCGCGAAAAGCTTCTAGAACGCCCTTTGGTCACATTTGTTACGTGTCCGGTCAGTCCATTAAAGCTTGTGAAAGACACCTGTGAGGTGATTATGGGTGCTGCCCGTTCAGGTATGGCAGTCAATATTTTGTCCATGGCCATGGCCGGCGGATCATCTCCCGTGACACTGGCAGGAACCCTTGTCAATCACAATGCCGAAGTATTGTCCGGAATCGTTTTGAGTCAGTTGACCCAAAAGGGTGCCAAGGTCATTTACGGGAGCTCCACCACAGCCATGGATTTGAGACTGGCAACCGCTTCCGTGGGATCTCCTGAATGTGCCATGATCAGCGGTGCAGTGGCAAGGCTGGCACGGTACTATGCATTGCCGAGTTTTGTCGCCGGTGGCTAGGCTGACAGTAAAATATCCGATGTCCAGACCGGCCATGAAAAAACCCTTACAGCCTTGTTACCGGCGTTGGCAGGTGCCAACCTCATTTACGGCTTGGGTATGGTTGAGTCAGGCATGACATTTGATTTTGGTCAGCTGGTTATAGATAATGAGTTCGCAAAGATGATTCGATATGTCCTTGGCGGAATCCCTGTTAACGATGAAACCCTGGCAGTGGATGTGACAAAGGATGTGGGGCCGTTTAAGGATTTTTTAAGTCATCCGGCCACCTATAAGCACATGCGAATTCAGTCACAGCCGAAAATCATCAATCGACAGGGCATCGATCGATGGATGGCGGACGGATCTAAAACCATGTACGAGAAAGCAATCATAGAGGCACAAAACATATTGGAGAATCATCAGCCGGATCCATTACCCCGGGGGGTAAAGGAGCAATTGCGCAAAATTGTCCGGGATGCTGAAAAAGAAAAACAAATGTAATTATTCAGCTCTTGCGCTTGAACCCGCCCTGTCTGATGGATATTTGTTTCGATGCTAAACGCTTAACCTCCTGCAAATATTCATCAGGCAGGGCTTTGGGGATAATTTTTTTTACCGGGCTGAATAATTACAAACAAATTATTTAATCAATTGAGGCGATAAAATGGAAAGATTTTTGGTAATTGTTTTTTCTGCTGCTGTTGGAGTTGGTTTTTTCCTATGGTTTTCCCAGGCAGTTAAAAAGCAGTCCATGCGAGAATATATCATGTCACACCAGTGGCTTTTGCACCCGAATTCAATTTGCTATTGGCGGACAGCCATGGCCGTGGTGGGATTTGTTCTCTATTTTTTTACGGCCTATCAATCCATTGCTATTTTTATCTTTACTTTTGCCGCCATCCTTGATGGCGCAGACGGGGTTGTGGCAAGAGGATGTAATCTGGGAACCCTCTGGGGAGAATCGCTGGATCCTTTGTGTGATAAATTGACCTATTTGCCGCCATTGATTGGATTTGCATATGCAGGAGTTATATCAATAGAATTGGTATGGATTCTTGTGGTCATTGAGTTTGTGGGGCAGTTTTTTGCAAGGCGGATTTTGACTTGGATCAAATTTTCCGGAGCTGCCAATAACTTTGGAAAAATAAAGGCGATGATCTGCTTTGGCCTTGTTATTTTATGCGCATTGATGGATAAAAACCCTGGATTAATAAACATTGTTGATGAAGTGCTAATTGCCTGCATTATACTTTCAGGTGCATCTGTGGTCTTTAAATTTATCCCCAACCGCCTCTACGCAGATATCCTTTCTGCACTTAATTTTAGCTGTGGTGTTACAAGCCTTATCCTGACCCATCATCATTATTTTGCATGGGCCATCTGTATAATCATCGTAGGACAATTGTTTGACTTATTTGATGGGCGTATGGCTCTAAAGCATGGGGGAACCAAATATGGTCCTTATCTGGATGATATTGCAGATTTTGTCAGCTTTGGGCTGGCACCGGCCTATGTGATTGTCCAAAAAGAAGGGTCATTGGCATGGTTTGTCGGTGTTATTTTTATTATCGGGGTTGCATTTCGCCTATACAGGTTTATCGCAATGGATAAAAAAAGGGCTGATCTGCCCGATGGTATATTCAACGGCCTTCCCAGCCCTGCCGGAGCCCTGATCGTTCTTGGTGCAGCTCTTATTGCAACTCCAGGCATTTTATGGGGACTGACAATTGTCTCCGTCGTTTTAATGGTAACTCATATACGGTTTGTACATTTTGGGCGGGTGATCTTAAAACAGATCCCTAAACCCGTATTTTTTCTGATCAGTGCTTCAATTATCATTATCTTGTCTTTTATTTTTAAAACAAAAGATACCCAGATGTTTGGATATCTTATTCTGGGTTCTGTGACCGTCTATATGGTTGTTGGCAGGAAATGGATACAAAATTAGGAATGGATTTACTCTATACATCACCAAGATGAGAATCTATCCATGTTGTGACATCATTCAATACTTGTTCATGCTCTGGTTCATTGAATATTTCATGGTATAAACCATTATAAATTTTTATTGTTTTATCTTTTGAGCCTATTAAATCATAGAGTAGTTGGGCACCCCCCGGATCTACTAATTTGTCATCGCTCCCCTGGGCAATCATTATCGGCAAGTTTATATTTGCCGCCTGTAGGGTCACATTCTGCATTGCCTTTATTAATTCCGCTCCAAGCCTTGCTGTGGCTTTGCCCGTATACACCAGAGGATCATTGACATAGGCCTCTACCACAGACGAGTCTCGGCTCAAACCGTCTGAATCCAATCTTACCAGTCCAGCCCCGGGTATTATGATCGAAAGCATCTTTCCCACAAAAATTACGGCTTTTGAGATATTGTCAGGGACTTTGATACTTGGACCTGAAAGGACAGCTCCTGATGTTTCATTTACATCTCCTCATTTTCCTCGGTTTATAAAAATCACAGGTCAATCTTTGTTTTTTTTATATGCGCAGGATGGTAATGCACATAAACTTTACGAAGCATCTCAAGGCCCGATATGAGTGTGCTTTCAACTGTATCGGCAATCTTGTCCCCATCTTTTACGCTCAAATCCCCATCTATGCAAATGGTAAGATTCACCACCAGGTAGGGTCCGAATCTGTGGGCATGGATGCCCTCGATTGATTCAATCTGGTCCATATCATATAGAAGTTCATGGATCCTGTCAGCAATTTCCTTGCTGGGCACATTATCCATGAGATCCGAAGATGCTTCCCGAAGAATATCCATACCAGTTTTTGCCACGATCAAGGCTACAACAGCACCTGCAACTGGATCAACCCATGTCATGCCCATTATGCTTAGAAGAATACCTGTTGCAGCGCCCGTGGAAGCAAAAATATCATTTCGGTGATCCCTGGCCAGTGCGCTGATTGCCAGGTTTTTGGTTGCCTGGCTGATTCGGTTTGCGTGCACCATGAGAAAAATTTTGGAAATAATCGTAGCCAGAGCCACAACCAGAGCAAACATTCGTACCGTTCGCTGTGGGGCAGTTCCCACAAAAAGATCAAAAGCAAAATTGACAGAATCCCAGAATATAGCGGCACCCGTGGTAATCACGAAAGCGCCAACGACTAAAGCTGCAATACTCTCAAGTTGATGATGACCATAAGGGTGTTCAGAATCAGCAGGCTTACCCGATAGCCGGACAAATATTTTCACAACAACAAAGTAAATAACGTCGGATACTGAATTGATACCATCGGCAAGAAGCCCTTGACTATGCCCCAAAATGCCAGCGAAAATTTTTACGAATGCAAGGATAGAATTGAAAAACAGACCAATATTAACAACTGATTCAGCGGCTCTCTGACGGTTTCTGGTTTCGGTTTTCGTGCCTGTTTTTAATATTTCCGTGGACATCAGATTATTATCTTTCTAAATGTTATAATCTATCAATCATCTTAAGAGAATCATTGGAAGATTCCAAGATATTCAGGGTTAAGAGTCTAAGTATTTGCCCATAATAGAATATATCTCTTTTCCTGGCTCTTCCGAGCCTGTTGTGAGGACACCAATTCGTACAGTGGTGTTTACGGGATTTGATCCCCAGGGCCAGAAAGCGCAGTATAAATAGAGTGATTTTGAAATATCCTTGCGAAAAACAGTTTGATCCTTTCGCATGCCGCCGATGGCTTTTGAAAAACCGTCCGTTAAATTTTTCAATAAAGCTGATTTTCCAGCAGGTTTAAATGGACGGCCATAATACTTTTCAACTATAGGTGTAATCTGCTCAATTACATCCGCCTCCACAACCCCCGTGTAAAGCAAAGGGTCTTTGCTGTCAGGAGGTTTAATTTCAAAAGTAGTTTTGAGTTCTCCAATTAGGCTCATTGCCTCCTCAATAGTTTTCAGTTGATCTTTCATGTCTCCTCCTTGTTATTTTTGAACGTTCATGGTTTTATAGTTGAAAACAGGCTTCCACTGAATCTTTTTATCAGATAATTACCAACTTTTTCCCGGTCAAGTAAATACCTTTTAATTTTTTCTTTAGTTTTTTATATGAAATAATACTGCAAAACAGCATCTTTATTTCATGTTTTATTGCGGGCTAACCCGGGTCAAAGACCAAGGCGGCCATGGCCGTTAGTTTAATGTAAATGCCAGGTATTTAATTTTAGATCCATGTGAAAGAGCAGTTTTCTCAAAAGTGGAAACTATGTAATTGGCTCCAAGCCTGTTGGAGTCAGTCCCATGAATATTATCCGATTTTGCAATTATGTTCCCGCCCCATTGTTTGACGGATTTTCTGGTGTAGTTGTACAGCAGATCACTGTCGGTCTTCAAATGTATGATACCTTTGGGAACGAGTAAATACTCATATATGTCTAAAAATGGTGAGGCAGACAACCGGGATTTGATTGATCGATTCTTTGGGTGCGGGTCAGGAAAGGTGAGCCAGATTTCGTGTATTGAATGTTTCATAAAGAACTCCTTGATACGTTCAATACGCACACAAAGGAAGTGGACATTTTCGAGGTCATTTGCAATAGCTTTTTCAGCGCCTACACACATACGGTGACTCTTATAGTCGATTCCCACACAAAAATTAAAAGGATCGGCAGCAGCGAAAGCCAGACTATACTCTCCTTTACCACAGCCAAGTTCGAGAATCTTTTTCATGCCCTTGTAAGGTTCCTCGTACCAGGGGTATGAAAAAGGAGAGCCAGGTTTGCCAAACGCTGAAAAAGTGACGTTAGGCAGATGTTTGACTCGTTCGTATTTAAGAAGTTTATTTTTTGCCATGATGAAAATTTGATTCTACCCAGCATAATATCGAATCGTATACTACACTATTATACAAATATTGCAATAAATAACAAAGACCCTGATCCACCATCAAGGTACCACCTGCTGCGTTGACTGCGGTCGTTCCTCCCTGCGGAATTCTTGGTTTTTTTGGGATAAGAGAAGAATAAAATTTGACTTAATAATGAATTTTAATTAATATATAAATACCATTCATTTTTCATTTATCCTTATAATTTAACTAAAGGAGGGAACCATGAATCGGTCTATCCATAAAATCATTGAAGAACAAATCAAGCGATGGGAACTGGGTAATATACAAGCAGTCCCATTGACCCAGACCACGAATGTTATCACCATTTCAAGAGAATCCGGAAGCAGGGGACTTCAGGTAGCTGAAAAACTGGCAGATCAAATAGGGTTTGATCTGTTTCACCATGAAATTTTAGAAGCCATGATCGAGACTTCTAAAACCAGCAAAGCCCTCCTTGAAACCCTGGATGAAAGAGGTATGAACATTGTGGATGATATCGTGTCTGCTCTGGTCCATGAACATCATCTCTGGCCTGATGACTATTCAAAACTGCTTCTGAGAATTTTAAATACCATAGGAAAACATGGAAATGCCATCATCCTGGGAAGGGGCGGGAATTGTGCCCTTAATAAATTCAATATTCTCAGGGTTAGAATTGTAGCACCTGCTTCCATGCGCCGGGAATATATTCAAACAACCCGGGATCTTTCTTTTGATGATGCACAAAAACAGATGATCAGTACAGATGCCAACAGAAGCGCCTTTGTAAAACGCTATTTTAACAGTGATGCCAGTGATCCCGCCAATTATGATCTTATTTTAAATACAGGTACTCTTTCCGTGGAAAAGACCGTCCGGTTAATTAAATGCGCCATTGGTGCAGCCTGGAATGATGAAAATCAGTCATCAACAGACCTGGAGTAATTTGCAACCTGTTCCTCCCTGCGGAGTATGACTTAGGCCTCTTTCGTCACTCCTTGTCGCCTTGCATCCGGCACCTTGCTGATGGCCAGGGATAGTGCACAACCCACGGCTCGGCAGGTCCAGGGATAGTGCTCAACCCATGGCCCAGCAGGTAAATGAAAATTTGATGGTGGATTTGGGCCATTCTTCTTGAATTTACTTAAATTCACAAAAATGCTAAAGATCATAAAAAAAAATTAAAGTATAAAAAAACAGCATTCAGGAGAATAAAAAATGCCCAGGGCTTGTGATTTAAAAAAAGGAAAAGTTGTGGAGATAAACGATGAGGCCTGTATGGTTAAATATATCGATGTGAGATCTCCCTCGGCAAGAGGAGCTGTAACCCTTTAAAAGATAAGATTCAGCAACATTAAGACCAGACAGAAATATGATCCTGGATATAGGGATGCCAGATGATTTCAACGGAGCGATAACTTAAGTGAGATCCAAGGGAGACTCATCCATGGAAGATACCTTTAAATTCTCGATTCTAGGAAAAACCGGTCTGAAGGTAGGCCGTTTGGGACTTGCCGGCAGTTATGGTGCTCCTGCTGAAGCCTATGAAATTGCTTTTGAAAAAGGGTGTAATTATTTTTATTCAGGATCAGGCAGGCGCCGTTCCCAGATGAAACAGGCAATCAAACATCTTGTGGGACAGGGGCACAGGCAAAAAATGGTCATTAGTATCCAGACCTATGCCAGATTCGGGTTTATGACCGAATTTTTATTTAAAAAAAGCCTTGTAAGCATGGGAATTGACTATGCAGATATTCTTATGCTTGGCTGGCACAATAATAACCCGTCTAACAGGCTCATGGACTTTGCCCTTAAGATGAAGGAACAGGGCTTGTGCCGATTCATAGGACTTTCAGGTCACAACAGATCCCTTTTCCCTAAACTTGCAAAAAAAAATCTGTTTGACCTCTTTCACATCCGGTATAATCCTGCCCACAGAGGTGCAAAAAAAGAATGTTTTTCCCTTTTTGACACTAAAACCTCACCCGGACTTGTCACCTATACGGCTACCCGATGGGGACACCTGCTTCAGTCAAAACGTATGCCCCAGGGGGATAACCCCTTGAGTGCTT
>Ga0233441_1003662_pt1 | contig 10122 bp, 15 predicted proteins | sample SI_123_September_4_FD_182781 | JGI IMG/M metagenome (GOLD analysis project Ga0233441, IMG submission 182781) | Seawater microbial communities from Saanich Inlet, British Columbia, Canada - SI_123_September2016_135_MG | ecosystem: Environmental > Aquatic > Marine > Inlet | place: Canada: British... | reverse complement strand
GCTGATTATTCCAAAACGTCACTTTGCCACGTATTTTGAAGCCACTGAAGATGAAATACTGGCCATTGGTAAAGCGCTCAAAGCCGCCAAAAAAATCCTCGATGAAGAATTCTCACCCGACGCTTATAACATCGGTGTTAACAATGGCGGTGCTGCAGGGCAAAGCGTGATGCATTTACACGTGCACTTAATCCCACGATACAAAGGCGATGTCGAAGACCCAAAGGGTGGCGTACGCTGGATCCTAAAAGACAAAGCCAACTATTGGGACAGCAAGGCCACCACCAAAAGAGTAACTTAGTCAAAAAACATACGCCCCTATTTTTATTCACCGATTAGGTGTATAGTTAAATTGAATCAATCAAAAAAATAGGAGGCAGTATGAAGTTTAAAAGTATCACTATGGCACTCGCAGCCACTGTGTCAACGGCTGGCACCTCAATGGCGGCACAATCATTGGCTAAAGATTATGCGCAATCAGTACACACGCAGGCAAAAATTAACACACAAGCCGTACAGCCCTGGCACAAAGGTTATCAACCAGAAGTTCAGACTTGGTCAAAGCTTAATGCTCGCCACTTAAAAAGCGCAAGCAGAATGTACAATCACGGCATTAAAAGGGCCTAATTAAGCGTTTATTTTTGAGCTTTCTGTAAGTTTGACAAATCTTTAAGCACGGTTGTCACGTGAGTTTGCGGGTCGACACTTTTGTAAATCTTGGCGATATCACCAGCCGGATTAACAATAAAACTATTTCTCTTAGCAAACTTAACAACCCAATAATCTCCTAGCGAATCATACTGCTTGGCTACTTTGCCATCAGGGTCAGAAAGGATAGAAAACGGCAGGCTATTCTTATTAGAAAATCGTTGATGAGATTCTACATCGTCTAAGCTAATACCAAACACCACCGCCCGTTTGGCGATGATGTGATTAATCGCATCCCTAAAACTACACGCTTCAGTGGTACAACCTGGCGTATCGTCTTTTGGGTAAAAATACACCACTACCCATTGTCCTTGATAATTACTCAAAGTGTGTTGCTTATTGTGCTGATCTGTCAAAGTAAAATCAGGCGCACTTTGCCCTAGCTGAATTGCAGCCTGAGATTGAGAAAACAAACCCAAAAAGCCAGTTATAAGAATCATTTTTTTCATCATTTTTTTACGTTTTAATTGGAAATTTTAAAGTAGCCTCGGCACCGTCTTTTTTCATAAAACGATTCTTAAGTGTTACTGAGCCGCCATGAAGATGCATAATTTTCTTCACAAAGCGCAATCCTAAGCCGTTTCCACGCTTGCCAGTATCCGGACGAGCCACACTATAAAAACGCGTAAATATTCTTCCTTTGGCATATTCAGGAATACCTTCTCCTTCGTCTAACACCTTAATTTGAACATTGCGATTAGACTCTCTAACCTTGATTTGAACGGTACTTCCATTCGGTGTAAATGAAATAGCGTTGTCAATGATATTACTAATAGCTTGCTCGGCCAAGATCGCCTCTACTTCTATTTCTGCATCGCCTTCAACATCATCTTTTATTTCAATACTTTTTGATTTAATTAGCCCTTTGCGCGTTGGTGAATTTAGCACGTTTTTTATCAAGCGTTTGACGCTGATTTTTTCAACATTATCAAGTGCATCTCTACGCTCTAGTTTTGACAAATCTAAGATGCGACTTACCAGCAAATCCATGCGACTATTTGCATCTAAAATATTTTTAATAAAATGCGTTCTTTGCTCATCATCCATTGGCAGCAACAAGGTTTCTGCCGTTAAGCGAATACCCGTAATAGGGGATCTGATCTCGTGCGCCATGATCGAGATAAACTCCTCAATATATTCTTTATCTTCTAGCTCTGCTCGTAGTTTCTCAATGGCTTTTGATAAATCTGCAAATTCAGCTTGTCGAATATTGGGCGAGGCAACATTTTCGCCTTTAGATAGGCTAGTGGTGTACTTGATTAATTTTTTAGTAGAACGCGACACCATGAGGCTAATACCCAAACCAAACAACAATGAAATTAAAAAGATAACCATTGCATAGTATTTAATTTGCTCTTCTTGAGTGACAGAAAACGCCCTAAGTTTAGAGGCTTGCTTAACCACGGTTAGTGAGCCAAACCTAGCGCCTTTGTGATAGATTGGTGCCGCTACATAAAAGGCTTTTTCATCAGAAGTTGGGTTTTTATTGTCCCGATCATAAGCGCTAGATCTAGAGCCGTACTTGCCTTTAAGGGTTAAATACACATCATTATCTCTGGAGAAGTCTTCCCCTACATAGCGCCCAGTAGAGTCATAAATAACCTGACCTTTTAGATCGGTGATGTAGATTTGTAATGAGGCTTGATTTTTAGCAAAATCATAAATTTTTGCATCAAACTTTCGGTTCAAATAAGTAGAGGTGATTCGATCAAATTTATCAATATTAATTTGATCATTTTCAATATCAAAAGTCAGTGATTGCGCCAACAAATTAGCCGTGTCAATCATCACTTCTTCAGCAGCTTTGTCAATGCCCTTACTAAGCTTTCCCGGTGCTGAATCTACCAAATACCAAGCAATACCACTACTGATAATCAAGTAAGAAACAAACACCTTAACACCTAAGGTTGGTCTTAATAAATTCATAGTATTAGACTGTAACCAATGCCTCTGTGGGTTGTGATGTATTTCTTATCTTGGTCAATTTTTTTCAATGTTTTTCGAATAGATTTAATATGGGTATTGATGGTGGCTTCATCAGATCCAGTTTCTCTATCATGGATAACACTCAGCAATATTCTGCGAGTAAAAACTTGGTTAGGGTGTTTAACAAGGTGGGTTAATATCTTGCATTCAGCAGGGGTTAGTGACAACACCTGGTCTTTGAAAGACAGCTTTTGTAATGCCTCGTTAAAACTAAATACTGAGTTAGTTTTTTTAGCAGAAGGCTTGGTTCTTCTAAGTAAGGCTTTAATCTTGGCAATGATGATTCTTGGGCTGTCTGATCCATTTTTTTTAACAATGTAATCATCAGCTTCTAAGCCCTCAAGTGCCACCACTTGATCTTCAGAAGCGTGTCTCGCAGTAAGAACAATAACAGGAGTGGTAGATGATCTTCTAATATTCCTAAGCACATCAAAACCAGCGATATCTGGCAGGCCAAGATCAAGAATAGTTAAGTCTACTTGATTGTGTTCAAAATAATGCAACGCCTCACCACCAGTGGTAAACCATTCACAATTAAAACCCTCATATTCAATAGCAAATTTAAGAGCTTCGGCAATAGTTTTGTCGTCTTCAACAATGAGGATATTTGGCATAACTTGTTATGTAATTTTTATAAGATGTGCGTATTGTAATTTATAAATACATGCCATAAAAGCCTCTTCATTTAATCTTCATCAAATCTTCATTTATAAAACATTTGATGTTCATTATTACCCCCTAAACTGTGCTCATTGTTTTTAGTAAATTGGATAAAAAATCTTATGCGTAAACTCCTCCTCTTAGTTATGTTCTCAAGCGGTGTTATGGCCAACTCAACCCTTTATGTTGATGACAAGGTCAAAATACCGATGCGCTCAGATGCTTCGATTACTAAAGGCAATATTATTACTAAACTAGGCATACATACACCTGTTAGCTTAATTAAAAAGCAAACCAATGGCTGGAGCCATATTAAATACCAAGACAAGCAAGGTTGGATCATTAGCAGATACCTGACCAACATCAAGCCTATGCAAACCTCTAATGGTAAGCTTAAGCAGCAAAAAAATAAAATCACTCAGCTAAATAAAAATAACCAAGCCCAACAGCAAACCATTGCCGAGCTAAAGCAAGCACTTAGTCAGCAGCAACAATCTGTTGCTACATTAAAGGCAGAATCAGCGCAGTACGACACACAAGTGCTAGCGCTAAGCAAGCTACGCAACAAGATGAACAACCTTGATCAAACCAATACAGATTTGATAGATCAAGTAAAACTTTTAAAAAGCCAATCATCCGCCATGCACAGCACCGATTTTTTAACTATTATTTCTACTTTGATGCTATTTGCAGGTTTAGCAGGGGGTTACTTTGTAAGTAAGGCTAACGAAAATAGAAACAATATTTATACGATTTAACGAACCTCACAACAACTATCAATCCTCCTCCTTTTTTGATAGTTGAGGTACCCGACCGAGATCAATGCCATTCCTTGTTGTCATTGATTGAGGTCACTTTATTATAGGAAAACAATATGCGCGAAGAAATGCAACAAAAACACTGGTCAAGCTCAAACGTATTCCCTGTCTTTAAGCTTACCGCGCCACAGCACAATCAAGAGTTTGTCGTGCTCGAAGGCGATGGTGACGATGCCTTGCTATTTGGCCCAGGCAGGTCGTCTTCTAGTTACCTTCCGGGCGATTGTGGCACGGTTATTATCCATGCCTATCATCACTTTATTTTTTTGCAAAATATCAATCTGAATGATCAAATCATCCTTAACGATCAAATGGGCACAGAGTATCAATACTGTGTGCTTGATGTTGGCATTATCGATCTAGACAAAACCCAAATAGAAATTAGCAATATTGACGAGCTCAAGCTCGTTACTCCTTGGCCATTTGATGGCTTTACCAAAGACAACACGTTGCGTTATATTGTCACTGCGAGAAAATATGAAACCTATCAAAACTAAAACAAACAAAGCAGTAAAGCTATTCAGAATCATGGATATGCACATCACTGAGCAGCAATTAAAACAAGCCAAAGCTTGGTATTCAAGCGCTAAAAAAATCCAACAAAAAACACATTAGAAAAATCTAATAAAAATCCCATAAAGTTCACCATGAACTTTATAATATCATCTCAAATTTAACAGGAATCAAACACGTGAAAAAACACTTAATCGCAATAAGCATCGCCATGACTTTAACAACAACTGTATCTGCTGATAACAAGCAGGGCTTCGATAATCTTGAAGACTTTGGCTCTACATTAGGCCGCACAGTTGACACTGGTTTTAACAAAGTAATTGATGGCATTAACTATATCTTTGAGTTACCAAACGACACCAAAAAATGGACAGTATCGCAAGTAGAAGAATTAAAAGACAGAATCTGTGAAAAACCTACAACCATCATTAAAGAAGTTATTAAAGAAGTTGAAGTTATCAAGGTAGTAGAAAAAATTATCAACGTGCCTGCCATGCCAAAAGAGCGCCAATGTAGCACCAAGCGCCAGTCAGACAGATTTGGCAATGTCGATGAGGTGATTACTTGTACTGAGTGGAAATAACTCCTCACTAAACACTTGATTAAAAAGGTCGCTTATGCGGCCTTTTTTTACGCTTCATTAATAAAACACGCAAACCACATTAGTACTTCATCTTCATTTTAGATAATAACGGCTTTCAACCAAATGGAAGTCATCATGCAATACCTTAAACCCATCGGCATCACCTCTATCACTTTGATACTGGCCACATTGTTTTATTCAAATTTCATTCGTGCCAATGTCTCTTTTGCACAAAAACCACCCCAAGTTTCCACACCGACTATCAACCCGATTAACGAGGCGACATCAGGTTCTATCATCTACACCTTAGGTGACAAATCTGTCATCACCCAAATCGCCCTAGACACCAAGGTGCAAATGGACATCACCGGCACTATTAACCGAGTCAAACTCACCCAAACCTTTACCAACCCATCTAACGATTGGGTAGAAGGGGTGTACGTATTTCCACTACCGGCAGACTCAGCAGTTGATCACTTAGATATGATTATTGGCGAGCGCATTATTCAGGGGCAAATCAAAGAGCGAAAAGAAGCCAAAAAGATTTATGACAAAGCCAAGCAAGCTGGCAAAAAAGCATCCCTAGTTGAGCAGCAACGCCCCAATATATTTACCACCAAAGTAGCCAACATTGGCCCGGGAGAAACCATCAAACTCACCATTGAGTATCAGCAAGCGGTGCACATTGATAACGACAAATTCTCCATCAGATTCCCAATGGTGGTTGGCGAGCGCTACATTCCAGGGCAAAAGATTAAAACACAATCAAACGCACTGGGCAAGGTTGCTAACACCCACCGCGTGAAAGACGCATCCAAAATCACCCCGCCAGCCGATGCTAATGCTGACCGACCTGTAGATATAAGTATTAATCTTAAAGCGGGTTTTAATACCGCTAGCATCAACTCTGCTTATCACCAGGTCGATATTGTTCAAACCAACCCGCTCACCAAGCACATCAGCCTTATAAATACCCAAGCAAATCGTGACTTTGAGCTTACCTGGCAGGCGCACAAATCCCTAACCCCAGAGCTGGCTTTATTTACCCAGCAAAAGGGCGATGATCACTACCTTATGCTCATGGCAACACCACCAGCTGACGAGGTATTTAAACAATCCAACACCCCAAGAGAAGTCATCTTTATTATTGATTCATCAGGCTCGATGATGGGCTCATCGATGGATCAAGCAACCAAGGCTTTGGTGCAAGCCATCAATCGCCTTAAGCCTACCGATCGATTTAACATCATTGATTTTGACTCTGAGTTTGAAGTACTGTTTGACACCGCTATCCCGGCCATCGATATGAACAAACGCCACGGCATTCGCTTTAGCAAATACCTAGCGGCAGAGGGTGGCACCGAACCACTAGAGGCAATCAAGTTTGCCCTATCATCACGCGATGAAGACTCGCACAAGTACCTGCGCCAAGTTATATTTTTAACTGATGGACAAGTCGGTAATGAGCAAGAGCTGTTCCGCACGGTACAACAAAATATCGATGATGACCGCTTCTTCACCATTGGTATCGGTTCAGCACCGAATGACTACCTAATGACCAAAATGGCAGAAATCGGCAAAGGTGCATTCACCTATATTGGTGACATCGATGAAGTCGAGGTAAAGATGGGTGAGCTCTTCCAAAAGCTAGAATCCCCAGCCATGACTGATATCAACATCAACTTCCCGGTAGATATTAATGCCGAGCAAGCATTGGGATCAATCTCTGATCTTTACAAAGGTGAAACCATCACCGCCGTTTATAAGCTTAACGCCATACCAAATAAGCTATCTATTAGAGGCAATACGGCCAACGGCATATTTACTAAAGACATTACTATTAATGCCAGCAACAACACCAACGGCATTGACGTGCTCTGGGCAAAACGCAAAATCGAGCAAATGATGGGCGAGTACCAATCACAATACCGTCGCATCGATCGTGACAAAGTGCAGGCTGAGATTACCAGTCTTGCGCTCAATCATCATCTGGTGTCTCCATTTACTTCGCTTATCGCTGTGGATGTCACCCCCTCAAAACCAAGCGATAAACCATTAACCACTCAGATTATCGCCAAGAAGGTTAAAGCTGCTAAAACAGCCACCAATTCAACCCTATGGATGCTATTAGGTTTGATCGCCATGCTATTTGCCGTATTCACACGCAAGCGCACAACAGCATGAACAAATCATTCCTATTAGGCATCATCGGCATCAGTACATTTGCCTATGGTGCTTACACGCCCATTAAAGCCGAGCTAGCTCAGTACCTAATCCAATCAGCTTGGAATGTGTCTAACAACACTGGCTACCAAGTCAAACCTTGGAATTGGATGGATTCACACCCAGTTATGCGCCTATCATCCACCAAACACAATCAAGACTTGATCGTGCTTTCGGGCGATACCGGCAATGTTTTGGCTTTTGGCCCAGGGCATAATACAAACACAACTCATCCTGGAAGAGATGGCACCACGCTGATTTCTGGCCATCGTGATACGCATTTTGACTTCTTGCAAGATGTATCTATGGGCGATGAGTTTAAGCTCGACTCAATGCTCGACAACGATGACTATACTTATAAAGTGAGCGACATCAAGATCATCGATTCTGATCAACAAGACATCAGCATTAGCAATAACCAATCGCAGCTCAAGCTCGTTACTTGCTATCCGTTTAATTCGCCAATTGCAGGCGGGCCACTTCGCTACGTGGTCACTGCTTCATTAGTAAGTAAATAAACATCTTGACTTTTCATTTATTGTATATACAATATAGCCATGAAAGTTGAATTTGATCAGGATAAAAATCAAAATAATGTAGATGTTAGAGGTGTTGATTTTTCTCTTGCTGAGATTTTTGACTTTACCAGTGCGCTAATCGTAGAAGATAAGCGTAAGAACTATGGTGAAAACAGATATAGTGCAATTGGATATATTGAACAAAGATTGTATGTGTTAATATTTACACCAAGAGGTTCAATATTAAGAGTGATTAGTTTACGTAAGGCTAACAAAAGAGAAATAGGAAAATATCATGAACAAAAAATCTGAAAAAATAACCACTAACAATCCACAGTGGAGTGATGACATGTTTGATAATGCCACTACTTTAGACAACTCAAACCTACCAGATGCATTTAAAGTTTCAGCTAAAAGAGGCCGACCTTTAAAAGAGGGTAAAAAAGTACCTATTAGTATTCGCTTATCTCCAGAGGTGTTGAGCTTTTTTAAGCAAAAAGGCAAAGGCTGGCAGTCACGTATTGACGATACATTAAAGTCATTTATAGAGCATAGATAAAGTTTTTTTGTTCTGTAAAACCTAAAAAAATCACAAAATATAAATAACCAAGTGTATAGTTCATTCCAACACTTTTAACAATCCTTGGGAGGATACAACATGAAAAACACAACCATAAAACTATGCATCGGCTTAACATTGGCTATCAGCACAGCCACACACGCCAATTGGGGTAATTCAGCCGGCATGATGCCATTTGGTGGCCAGAGCTTCTCTCAGCCAATGCAGTCATTTGGCGGCTCTACACCATGGGCTGGGCAAAGCTACAATCAACCAAGATACCAGCCTAGATACAACCCGTATAACAGAGGCAACGGTGGTTATGGTGGAGGTTATCAGCAAGCACCACAATCAATGCCATTTGGCGGCATGGGTTCAATGCCTTTTAGTGGCATGAGCCAACCACAGCAACAATACCGTCAACCACAGTCATCATCATTTATGATGCCCGGCATGGATCAAGGCATGCGCTCAATGATGGAGCCCGGCAAGATCATGGCAGAAGAAGCCACACCAGGCGTATACATGAAGCCAACTTGGCGTTAGTTTAAATTGAATTTAAAGATTATGTAATGAGCAATATCATTGAATATAAAAATTATATCGGTAGCGTTGAGTATTCTAATGAAGATAAATGCTTCTTTGGTAAGTTAGAGATGATTGATGATTTGGTTGCTTTTGAAGCTACTAATGTCGATGAATTAGAGTCTAACTTCAAACACAGTGTCGATGAATATATCGACACTTGTACGGCATTAAATAGAAACCCAAAAAAGACTTACAAAGGTGTTTTTACTCAGATATATGGTTAATTAACCAGTTTTGACTTTAAGGGAAATTTTTCTGGAGACTCTATTATTTCTTCAGTTAAATCAACATCAATATCAGGCCAATAAAAATGCCCGCTATTTTGCTCTTCAACATTGGTAATTGAGCTTACAGTTTGATCTTTAAACCAAGGAAAGTCTTCATACGACATGAAAAGCTCTTTATCATGAGCCAGCAACCATACGCCATGATTTGAAATATTAGTTATTTCAACTGCTGAAGTGTTGTTTCCATGCGCTAATGAGCTCATCGTAATGCACCTTTGTTAATGATTCAATTTCTTTAAGTTGTCTTTTTGAATAATGGTAACTTTTTGCAACTTCAATTTTTGGCTCAAGCCAGAATTTTGCCTCTCCGTCACCAGAAACCACATGAATATGTATTCGCTCTTCCTCTCTAGAGAAAAAGAAAAATCGATAACCATTTTCTCTAAATACCGTGGGACTCATACATCAAATTCAAAAGACTTAACCTAAAATTATTATAACATTTGAGGGTTGATGTGCCCATGTATTTATATATCGGTATATTTTGTTAAAAGCACACAAACCACATTAAGAATTTATTTATTTATTCTTAACTTCCCATTATCAATTAACTTAACTTTTATTCTGGTTTAACCACCGATCAAGATGGTTGGCAAACGCTTGTCGATCAGCTTGGCTGAGTGGTGCTGGGCCGCCGGTCTGTACGCCACTTGAGCGTATCACATCCATAAAATCACGC
>Ga0233441_1003640_pt1 | contig 10160 bp, 6 predicted proteins | sample SI_123_September_4_FD_182781 | JGI IMG/M metagenome (GOLD analysis project Ga0233441, IMG submission 182781) | Seawater microbial communities from Saanich Inlet, British Columbia, Canada - SI_123_September2016_135_MG | ecosystem: Environmental > Aquatic > Marine > Inlet | place: Canada: British... | reverse complement strand
ACCGGCCAAGGCTTCACGAATAGTATTGACCTGTTCCTCACTTTGAGTTGAGGTCTTCACATGGATGAGAATTTCGTTATCAGCACCAAATATTCTGATCGCAGCATCGCCGTAGCCAATTTCTGAAAGGGAACTACGAACTGACTCCACACTGACTGTTTCCTGGAACCGTACCTGTACTTCTGTTCCACCCTCAAAATCAATACTGTAGAGTGGACCACCATGCAAGACAATACTCACCAGACCTGCAAGGATGATAACTCCGGAAATAATTCCTGCGAGCTTGCGCTTCCCAATAAAATCTATATTTACATCTTTGATCAATTCAAACATATTCAAATTCCTCAGATACTCAACTTGGTCATTGTTTTTCGCTCAGTCATTACCATAAAGACAGTTCGGGTAATGAAGATTGCAGTTATCATCGAGGTCAAAATTCCCCAAAATAATGTTGTGGCAAACCCTTTGATGGTTCCACTTCCAAACTGCCAGAGAACACCAGCAGCTAGAATCGTTGTCAGGTTCGCATCAACAATTGTCGTTAATGCGCGGTTAAATCCATCATCAATGGATTTCTTAACCGTTTTAGCATTTCTTAATTCTTCACGAATCCTCTCGAAGATCAGTACATTGGCATCAACTGCCATACCAACTGTTAGGATCAACCCGGCTATACCAGGCAGAGTCAGCGTCGCATTCAATGTTGAAAGTACAGCAAGAGTAAAGGTCAAGTTAAGAAAGAGAGCCACATCAGCGATCAATCCAGCACCCTTATAGTAAACAACCATGAATACAATAACCAAGGCAAAACCAATCAAGGTTGCTCTGGTACTGGCGGTAACAGAGTCAGCTCCAAGTGAAGCTCCAATGGTACGTTCTTCCTGAATGATCATGGGTGCCGGTAAAGCTCCAGCTCTCAGAACAACTGCCAATTTCTTGGCATCCTGTAGATCATTCATACCTTCGATCTGTGTCCGACCATCAGCAATTCTATCTCGAATCACACCGGCCATATGAACATTACCATCCATGACGATGGCAATCCGTTTTCCAACATTTCCGGCAGTGATCTTGGTCCATTCGCGTGAACCTTCATCATTCATTGAAAGGTGAACCACAAATTCTGCACCGGAGAATCCACCCAGGGATTCCCTAGCATCGGTAACGACATCACCTGTTAGTTCTGGAGTTCCCTTCATAAGATACAGGGCACGGTGTAATCGACCATCACCTGTGATATCTCGTGTGCTTACTCCCCAGGCGAGTCGGTTGTCTGAGGGAATAGCTGCAGCAATATTTGGTTTACTGAATTTATACTTAATGGAACGAACATTTTCTTCAGGTACCCAGATGGTGTTGCTACCAATGTTTATGAGAGATGAGAAAGGACGATTGATGTCGCCAGTCCCTGTGATACTCAAGCTATCACTATTGTCTCCTGCAATTACATCGGCTAAACTAGGAGCTGCTTCATCCAAGTTTTCGTCTGTAGCTTCAGAGGAAGTACTCACTGCAGTTGTATCATCGCCCATATCAGCAGCCCAGACTTTGTCAATATTGCGAATCACTTCATTCAACAATTGAGTATCTTCAGATACGAGGACAAATTCTAATAGGGCTGTTGCCTGGATTAATTCTCTGGCTTGAGCTTGATTACTGATTCCAGCAAGCTCAACAATAATTCTCCAGTCACCCTGTCGTTGAATAGTTGGCTCAGAGACACCAAACTGATCAACACGATTTCTGATAATTTCCTCAGCACGATCTACAGCATCTTTTGCATCGGATTCTAATGCATCAAGCACATCAGAGTTGGGACCTTTCTCATAAACCGGGAAATATCGGGCGAGCCTGATATTTGCAGCTTCTACTTTGCTTGAGAAAGTTGCAAAAAAGTCAGTTTCCTGCTCTTCAGCTTCTCTAAGGCTAGAAGCGATCAGATCGTCAATGACCTCATCGTTTCCTTCAACCCTGGTTTTAACCAATTCTTCAAGATCCACTTCGAGGACAACGTGCATCCCTCCCTGTAAATCCAAGCCCTGGTGAATTATATTTCTCCGAAGCTCTTCCATTTCACCACTCTCAATGAGGGCTTCTTTTTGGGTCTCGTCCATTGAATAATATCTAATGGTATCACTGAGCATATATGCTGCAGATCCCACAAGGAGAACAATCAAAAAGACACGCATCCGCAAGGTTCCAGACATAAGGACCAATCCTTCATACTTAAACTTTAGTTCATATCCCGATTCATTTGTTCGGGAAAAATTCTATCAATATTAACCCGACGTTGCTACAAGAGCATTGCCGTGGTTCCCCTCTGACATAACTGTCTGCGGGTAAAAAGCGCGCCAATATAAAGGCGGGGCTATGTTCTCCAAAGTTATTATTGTCAGTTGGAGAGTTTGGTTCATCTACGGTCTTCCATCTACGCTTCCCAACTACGCCGGTAAAGTCCAGACCTACGATGAATAAAGGTTTGGGGGTCCGCCTTCGTTCCCTTGGAACTACGACGCGACAAGTTGGGGAGTTGGGAGGTTTGTATGTTGGGAGGTTAGGGCTTTCAATAGAGTAGGTCTCAGAAACCGTTAAAACGGTTAGGCACCCTTTTATGATTATCATAACACCCGACTAAAGTCAGGTGTTACTGAGACGATACCTAAATTTGGCTCGTCTCGTTAACCACCAACTTCAGTTGGTGGGCTATATCAACATTATGGCTGGTCAAACCGTTTTAACGGTTTCTCAATCTAAAAATAACGCTCTATGATTAACCTCACTCCAATTACTTTATTGGCTGAAAAAGTGGAGATGCAATTGAACACAAATAAATACAAGATTATCCTGATTGCCGGTGCCCGTCCAAATTTCATGAAGATCGCACCTCTCATGCATGCGCTTGAAGATCATCCTAAAATCGAGGCTCTCTTGGTCCATACGGGTCAGCATTATGATAAAAAGATGTCTCACTCCTTTTTTGAGCAACTCAATATTCCCAAACCACACATCAATCTGGAAGTAGGATCGGGAAGTCATGCAGTCCAGACTGCGCGTATCATGGAGCGATTTGAACAGGTCTGTTTTGAGGAGAAACCTGATATGGTACTGGTAGTGGGAGATGTAAATTCCACAGCTGCCTGTAGCCTGGTTGCCGCAAAACTGCATATCTCTATTACCCACTATGAGGCAGGACTTCGTAGCCGCGACCGGGAAATGCCTGAGGAGATCAATCGCTTGGTCACTGATGCCATTACTAATCTGTTTATCACAACTTCTTCAGATGCTTCAGAGAATCTCATCCAAGAGGGCATCCAGGAAGATAAAATTCATATGTTGGGAAACCTGATGATCGACAGTCTGGTCACTCAGCTGGGAGCTTCTGAAAAGATTGAACTCAATCTCGCCAATTTAAATGGTGAGAAGATCAATAACTCAGTATTTAAAAACGAGAGTAATTACGCTGTCATGACTTTTCATCGTCCAGCGAATGTTGATGACAAGACAGTCTTAACAACATTGGTGGATGAATGGATAAAGACTTCAGACCAGGTGGCCATCATTTTTCCCATCCATCCCAGGACACAGTCAATGCTGGAGCAATTTGGGCTGATGGACCGGCTAGTGAAAGCACCCAACATTTATTTGACAGGACCCCTGACCTACCTGGAGTTTATGAAACTACTGAGTAAAAGTGCGCTTGTTATTACTGACTCAGGTGGCATTCAGGAAGAAACAACTTATTTGAAAATCCCCTGTTTAACAGTCCGCCCCAGCACAGAGCGCCCAGTGACCATCTGGGAAGGCAGCAATCAATTGATCAAACCTCATGAAATATTCACCTACGCTCAAGCATGTCTGTCAGCATCAAAAAAAGAGACCAAGCTTCCCAAGTATTGGGATGGAAACAGTGCGGAGCGGATTGTTCAGCTTTTAGAGGAATACGCCTCAAGATAGTTGGGAGGGTCAGGAGTTTGAATAAATGGTAAAAAGAAAATGAGTATAGAACCCAGAGTCGTGTAGTTAGTTGTTCATCTGCAGAGACGCAGCATGCTGCGTCTGTACAATCCCTTGGAATAAGGCAAATTTACTCAAAGCAAATGTATCTTTCCCAAAGCTGTATGTTAGTTGAGGGTTTATGGGTTTGAGCTCTCGAAGACGAGCAAAGGTGTTTCCATGGTAGGGTCAAGCAGATGGGACGCTGTAGCTCTTGGATCAGAATGGGGTTACAAAATCAAGTTTTACTGGCAAAATGTTGCTTGCTCTTAAGCAAACTTTTAAGTATAAGGTTGCACATTGCAGAAAGAGGCAGTTCATTATGTCTATTTCAGTGCATGGTGTAAGATTTAGAATAAATTGATATGGGGATATTGAGGGTTTTGGAGAGTAAATGAAAAGATTTATCTTTTTGTTATTTATTGTTTTATCTGTGAGTGGATACAGTCAAGAGAGTATAGATACACTTGGCTTTGAGCTGGGTGAGACCAATTTAGACTTTGGAATTGAACCTGACACCCTCGGTCAGAAAATGGCTGGGGATAGTTCTGCTTATTATCTTAATACTGATTCCAGTGGCTATGAGTATATGATGGATAAATCTCTATTAAGTGAAAGTGCAGATTCTACCAGTTCAGATTTCGCTGATGATCAAAAGAACCAACGAATTCCAATAGATATTGAGGCGATCGGGGCTGCTCTCATTGGCTATACTGCTGGATTAGATCTAGGCTATCCTGCTTATAAGCATGGTGGGCTCGGTGCTGGTTTTGATCAGAGTTCCTTTGTATACGGAGTTGTAGTTAATACTCCTTATGGAGCTGCAATAGGACCTTTTGAAATCGGTTTTGGTGTTCAATGGGGACGGTTCATGTTCGCATCATCTACATCCAGTAATGAGCTATCAGGCATATATCTTATTGGAACTGCCAACACATCCATCTATGAAACATCACATGGAACGGTCTCTACCCAGGTGGGCGCAGGATATTATGGGGCAAGCATTGGAGTTACAGCTGGCCTAGCTTTTGATTATGCTTTCCATGAATTACCTCTAGTTGTTAAACCTTATATCCGGGCTAATGCAACTCTAGACAGTGGGGTCATTCCAACTGATACTGGGGATACACCATCCTATGCCTGGTTCAATATTGGCATCATGGGTAGTTACGATATCAGCACACTTTTTTAATCTGAGTCTAATCGGTTTTTATTAGCCGTGCTAATACGCTTAAATGGTGTTTCTGTGCATATATCACATGGATATATTTTACCTCATAATAATTGCATTGATTATTGCATTTTAAGCCTTTTAAGAGTATTATTCGCGCACTATCAAGAAAGAGACGACCCTTCTAGGGGTCAGTTCTAGGTTATAGAAGATAAGGGTCGTCCTGACCTATTTGAAAATGAAGGACTTTGGAGGAAACATGAAACGTTTTATGTTACTATTTATTTTGGTTTTAGCTGTAGCTGCATTCGGTCAGGAAGGCATGGAAGTGGCAACAGAAGAGGTGGGTATGGAGATGGTTGCAGATACTGCTGCTGTTGACACCATGGCCATGGATGAGATGCTTGACATTGAAGAAGCTGTTGTTGAAGAAGCTCCTATGGAAGATTCCGGCGATGCTTTGGAAGCCATGCTGGCTGAAGAAGGCACAGAAGAAGTCTCAATGACTGGCTCTAACGCTGTTGGATATACTGTTGGTCTTATGGCTGGTTATCCTATCGGCCTTGGTAGCTTATCTGATAATGAAGCTACACCCGTATTCGGTATTGTTGGATCAACCCCATTCGGTTTTTCAGTGGGTCCATTTGAAATGGGTCTCGGATTTGAAGCCAGCTACTACACTTTTGGGACACAGGCTGAAGGTCCAGCGATTCTAGCCACAGTAAATACTGCAGTGCTTGAAACCGCACAGGGTCCAGTGGCAGTTGAGCTGGGTGCAGGCTGGTATGGTGGCGGTCCTGGTGCTACAGCCGGAGCTACTTATTCCTATGCTATTCCAGATATGCCCATTGTTGTCAAACCCTATGTTAGATCAAACATTGTTATAGATTTAGACAAAGCTGAAGTTGAAGGTGATGACGGCATAATGATGTGGGTTAATATTGGCTTATATGTTAGTTATGATTTAGGAGATTTATTCTAAGATTACCTGCTTAGATATTTATAAAAAAACCTCACCAATCGGTGGGTTTTTTTTATCTGAAAATATAATATTTTATCTGACGACCAAGCCAATCTGCTTACTCTGCAGCCTACTCTAACAGTGCTATTGCATGTTGTACTATTGATCGAGGAGCAACGGTGAGTGACCCTTACTGGACATTAGTTTCAATGATTAAGCAGAAAGTTATTTATTGAGTAAAAATAGTTTATCATAATCAACAGCTAACTGAAATAATGCCGTCATATCAGCACTATTCTGACCACGAATATTATACTCATTATTAATGTCCTCATAGCCAATTTCAAGCTCAAGGTAATAATAATTTTGAGGTCTCCACAATATACCCATCCCCATGAAATAGGTTGTCTCAATTACTCCGGATGGAATGTTCTCAGAATATCCAGTATCCAGGCTAACATCATCAGCCATCCACGGTTCAGTAAAAAGGCCATCAATTGTGCCTTCCCCCTTTCTTAGTGCTGAAAGGGTAATGTAACTCTGGACACTTGGAAAAATCCAAATCTCGCTATTGGCTGCCAAAAGTTGAAAATCTGTACCTAAGGTATGAGCTATCGGTTCACCCCGATGAAGGAATTTCTCCCAGGGTCGTATTTCCGGTACGTTATAAGTTCGATTTCGAACTTGGGTGTACTCGATCCAGAAATCTAAATTATCGAACAAGCTGACTCCCTCTCCACCGACAATAAAGGCAATTTCATTTGGTTCAAGATCTGATTGCTCATCTCTATCAACCTGAAAATCGTCAATCAGTAATTCACCATAGATTCGATACGTTTGATTAATACTCACTGCAAAATCCGCATACAACATCATATTCGTGTATTTTAAGTCATTATCTTGTGAAAAGGAGTAAAAGGCCAGCGGATTTGAAAGCGTAAAGTCCAAGGGACGATTAATTCCACCATACAAGGAAGACTGCCCAAAACCAAGAATGATTGATTCATGAGGCTTAATAGCTAGGCGGGTTGCAGCCAGGTATCGCTCAGCATCCGACATCTGATCCAGTTGAGCGACAAAAGATTCCAGATGTATCATCTTACCATCTATAGTCAATTTCACCATGTCAAATGGTCTGGAGTTGTCAGTGATAAATACTCCCCCCCCATGACTAAATCCCCAATTAATATAATTTCTTCCAAGCATTGTTTTAGTGTACGGCCGCTCGAATTGAAGAAACATTTGATCTTGATAGCCTGTAAGACCTCTCCACTCATAGCCGATATAGTTTGGATCGTTACTTAACCCTTGATCCATGATTGCACCATACTGTAGGCTTAAATGTGAATGAATTTTATAGCTGGCTCTTGCTTGAATAACTAGTTGTGGTGAGTCATCCAGACTTGTCCTTGACAGAAGACCCATATTACTATAAATAGACTCATTACTGGGTCCTGATATCAATCCTGTAAGTTCCCTAATTTCAGGTTCAAACTCTTGGAGTAAATGGTTGTATTCTGGGTGAAGCTTAATTAGTTGAGCATCGTGATTCTCATCGATTTCAATTAATCCAGAAGCAATGTCTGCACGAGAATATGGTATAGATCCCAATGGTAAATTTGGTAGACCTCCGAGTATTTGAACCTTCCGAATTGACTCATAAGCCCAATGTTCTGTGGGTAAAGATTGGCCAAAAGCCAATTGGGCTGCACAAAGCATTATAGCGATAAGTAAGCTATGCAGAATTTTCATTTAGAGCTTATCTCTCAAAGCCTATTGCCTTGATCTGATATGGTAAATGTCGATCTCGCAATCATAAGTAATTAGAAAACGTTTTGATTGGCTTTCTTCCCAATAATAGTGAGGAGTACTATCCTAAAGTCCAGGAGAAACGACCAATTTTCTAGATACCATATGTCATGACGGGTACGTTGATTTTTCTCTTCCACAGTAGTTGTTGGTCCCCGCCAACCATTTACCTGTGCCCATCCTGTAATTCCTGGGCGAAGGTAATGTCTGACCATGTAATTTTGAACTTCTCTTTTCAATTTTTCATTTAACCAGACTCTATGCGGCCTTGGACCAACAACACTCATTTGCCCCAGGAAAACATTTAAAAATTGAGGGAGCTCATCTAAACTATATTTTCGTAATAATTTCCCTAGGGGGGTAATGCGCGGATCATCTTGAACTGTTGACTTTGTTGCAAAGTCTTGGCCTTCATCAAAGTACATCGTTCTATATTTGTACATTTTAAAGGTTTCTCCGTAAAGTCCAACCCTCACAGGGTTATATAGAATAGGACCTTTGCTGGTAATCTTAATAAGAATGGACAACACGAGATATATTGGAGAAAGTATCAGGAGCACAATTCCGGAAAAAACCAAGTCAAATAAACGTTTAATAGAAGATTGGATAATATTATCCAAGGGGATTTCACGAATATTAATCACTGGCATATCAGCAAACATGCCAGTTTTATATGTTTCCCTCAGAACTCGGTAATAATCCGGTACAAGCCTTACGCGCTTACCATACCTATCTGCAGTACCGATTACCTCATTAATAATTTCGCCTTCTGACATTGGAATATTAATAATTAATTCATCCACCTGCAGCCGTTCAAAAACATTGACTAACTTTTTCAGAATATCATCACTATTGCTCATGCCTTTATGGTCATCCGCTTCAGTAGAAATTACAGCTACAACATTATAACCAAGATACTGATGCTGATTGCAATAGTTCTTAATATGATCAGAAATTCCATTCCCGCCTAGTACCACTAAATTCTTAAGGGCTCGCCCTCGTGCTCTGAGGATCGCTAAAAATTTATAAAGTAGAAGACCTGTTATGATCCTGATAATTAAAAATATGAGAGCAGTCCCAAAAAGCACTAGACGTGAGAGGTGAGTCAATTTGAACAATAAAATGACTACAGATATCATTGCCAACAACAAAAGCGAGCTCTTGAACTGGAATATGAGCCGCTGGTACGCATATCGTCGTTTTAAAATAACATTTTTATCATAAAGCAATACGGTGATGATAAAGATGGCATTGTAAATTAGGAAAATGAACTCGTTTGTCTCAGTCAGTACAAATGAACCATTTTTAAAGATAATGGCTAGACAGATCGAGCTATTCAATGCCAAAATATCAAAGAGTAATAGAATAGAGGTTAATTTTTGACCAGTCTTTCTCATATATCCCTATTTACGAATTATCTGCATCAATACACCGAGGTAATAATATCTAGTTTCTAACGCAAGATGCTATGATCTGCATCATATAATTAGATATTGCATATTAGTTCACATGATAATATACCAACCAATTATTCTCACAAAGTCTTTTTCGCTGATTCAATGCCGACACGATTATTATGCATTGTTGTTCGCCCCAAAAAGAAAGTAATCAACTCCATCATAATCACAAGAGCAGAATCTTGTTTACTTCAGACCAAGGTTATTGCCTACTCAATAGTAATGTGTGAAAAACAATGGGATATCATTGTTAAAACCTCCGCTATCGACTATCCATAAACCGACTGGGAAGATCAGGATTGTTTTTGATTTCCTGATGACTCATTGGATACTGCTCAATAAACCATGCAATAAACTTTGTTGGATCAATTTTCTCATCTATCATTTTTTGGTGTCGCTTTTGAAATTCAATCTCTCTATTTGGTGTGTTGAGGATATCAATCGCCTTTTCGAGTGATCTAGTTTGGTCTAGTAGTGATTCAGAATAATTAAATACGAGCCCATATCGTTCCTCTTCTTCATCAGTATATCCCCTACCATCATTGTCTAAAAATATTGAAGGAGTTCCCAGACAGGCACACTCTGAGGCCATGGTTGAGCTTTCACCATATAATAGAGCAGCAAAGTATAGAGCATCGTGCATTTTCTCCGGTGGAATTTTTATCTGATATTTTTTTAAGTCTTCCGTCAGCTCACTTTCAGATGAAATAAACACCCGAACATGATTTGATAACTCCTTAGCTATTTTTCGTTTCATCTCAAGACTGAT
>Ga0233441_1003616_pt1 | contig 10213 bp, 9 predicted proteins | sample SI_123_September_4_FD_182781 | JGI IMG/M metagenome (GOLD analysis project Ga0233441, IMG submission 182781) | Seawater microbial communities from Saanich Inlet, British Columbia, Canada - SI_123_September2016_135_MG | ecosystem: Environmental > Aquatic > Marine > Inlet | place: Canada: British... | reverse complement strand
AACATATGAATAGGACAGCGCCCTTTTTCTCGCAGTGTTTCCATATGTTTTTTTGATCCATACCCCTTATGTGAACTGAAACCATAATCTGGAAACAGTACATCATAGGAGATCATCATAGCGTCCCGAGTAGTTTTGGCAAGAATACTGGCAGCGCTTATCTCAGCAACTATGTCGTCACCACCGATGATGGCGATTTGGTTAACAGAAAGATTTGGGATCGTAAATTTTCCATCAACTTGAACCTGATCAGGAGTGGTGCTAAGAGCCAACACTGCCAGACGCATGGCTTCAAAGGTTGCTTTCAGGATGTTGGTTCGGTCAATATCCTGTTCGTGAACGATACCAACACCAAATGCTTTGGCGGTTTTTCTGATCTCGATATTGAGGGCGTTGCGTCGTTTTTCTGAAAGTTTTTTAGAATCTCTCAAACCTTCAGGAATATTACCTGATTCAAATATTACTGCAGCAGCAACTACAGGACCCGCTAAAGGTCCGCGACCAGCTTCATCTACACCTGCTATGACTTTTAAGTTCAAACGCGTCTATTCCCTATTTTCGGTCAATATAGATGTATCATTGGGCTTGAGAAGGGATTTGAGGTTATCAACTGCACTAAGTTTGTTACTTTTGTCTTTCTGAGGAAGTCCTTCGATGTTGCTCAGGATAAATTCCACGACCGAAGAATCTCCGATTCGCATTTATTTACTCACATCAAAGTGAGATTCTTCCCCCTCGATTCCGCTCGGGATCAGAATGACTAGCACATAAATAACTTCTAAGATACAAAAAAGCGCAGAATCACTTCTACGCTTTTTCTTTATTTAAAGTAAGGTCGATTAAGCAGTTACAGGATCAACTCCTAGAACATCTTTGAAAGCTTGTACAAATGATTCTTTGGGAAGAGCACCTGCAGCCATCTGTGGTTTTTCACCCACGGGTACAAAAAGTAGTGATGGGATACTACGGATACCAAAAACACCGGCTAATTCCTGCTCTGTTTCAGTATCAACTTTGTAGACAATAACTTTTCCAGCATACTCTTCTGAAAGTTCTTCTAAGACGGGTCCGACAGCCTTACATGGTCCACACCATTCAGCCCAGAAATCAATAATACAAGGGGTGTCACCTTTGTATTTCCACTCTTTTTCATTTTCATAATCAAATACTTTTTCAATAAAAGCCTGTTTGGTCAAATTCTCGGTCATTTTGTCACTCCATTTTCAAGGGCTTTGTTTTTATGCCCATATATTTTTAATAATGTCAAATATTTCAGCTTACAGGTCTTTGAGGGGTGAAGTTGGTATTGGTTACATTATTCTTCTTGAACAGAGTATAGGGTACTTGAAGCCTATTGTGGATATTGACTTGAGTCTACATTTCGGGGGCTGGTTACTGAGTTGGTCGAAGTGCTTAATGTCCGGCGAATGACCGGAGGCTGAGGCACTCGAAGCCCTATTTGGGTATTTGCTGGGATTTACATTTCGGGGGCCTCAATGTCCGAAGGAAGTGCTCAATCTCCGGGATGTAAGCCACGACTAATTAAAGCTTGCTTGGTATCAGAAGGGTCACTAACGAATACGGTCTGCATACCCATGGCTTGGGCAGCGACTATATTTTCTTCGGTGTCATCGAAAAAAAGCATTGCCTCTAACTTGACCCCGATTGCTTTTGAAATAGCTAAGAATGCAGCTGGCTCTGGTTTTCTTAACCCCAGGTCTGAAGAAACAAATATATGGTCAAATGCATTCACTACATTTGGGAAGTCATTTCCCCATTTGGCTTGATGAGTCGGGTTAGAGTTGGTGAAAGCATAGCAGGGTAAATGTTTTTTCGCTAAATATACATAGTCCACGATATTTTTTATCTCGCCAAGAAAGATCGAATTCCAGCCATGTGCAATATCTTCATTGCAGGCCTTCATCTGGAGGAGTTCACGTAGATAGCTAAAATATTGGTCTGCGTCTAACTCTCCCTTTTCATGCTTTTTATAAGCGTCATCCATGGAAAATCTCTGACGGATCTCACCGATCGTGAGGTCAGAATATTTAACCCAAGATCTGAATGCATATTCAAAGTCAATATCGATCAGGACTCCGCCCAAATCAAAAATGAGCGCTTCAATGTTGGATGGCTTTAAGATAAGGGGCTCCTTCTAAAGTCCAGTTGGATTGCATATGACGAGACTGGATGTACCCGATCAAACACTTGATACATCAAATCGATGCTACATTTTAACTGGATTATGAACTTTAAGACAAACTTTTATTAAGACGGGTTAACCAGTTGATCTTTTCGCTACCTGAAACTTCATCAGCCAAAATACACCAAAAAGAATGACAACACTTAAGAATTGTGTTCCTATGCCCGTTGAGAATAAAGACATGGTGAGCATTCCGCTACTGATCAGAGCAGCTTTCAGCATGTAATAGGCGATTTTAGAGATTAATACAGCCAGTAGGAATTGGGCATTACTGCCAAAACGATGAAACATCAATGATGTTATAACCCCGGTGAATATGATCAATTCGATACTGATAATCAGATTCTTGGGAAATATGGGATGTCCCACGGTGAGTGTTGAGAATAAGGGCAGGGTAACTGCCATTAATATAGCGTTTCCACGGGAAGAGTATATGATAGCACCCATTAGAAATAATTTCATCGGGTCTAGTTGGTAAATTGGGATCGGCAATAAATGGGCAAACATCACAGTTGTATACACTGCAGTCAGTATGAAGATATCTAAAATAATAGAGTTTATGCGCCACTTTGTCAATACCAATGATTCAGCAGAAAGATAAGGTTTGAAATCCAATTTTGATATTCCTATGGTTTATTATCCGTTTAGGTCAAATGCATGTACCGAGAAATAAATGCTCTAAGGGTAAGAATCCGAGTATGAGATTCCAGCATCTGGTTTAGCTGGACTTTTGAATGATATCCCCACTCTGCAAAATAACACAGTACATCAGTTTTTTTAGAAACTTCTATGATAGTATCCGCATGATCATCGATAAAGACGATCTGGTTCGAAGCGATTTGATACTCATCCAAGATATGGTTAATTATCTGAGGTTTTCGATATTGCTTTGTTGCTTGAAATAATTGATCTGGACTTAATTCAATACCATGGGCATTCAGAATCAACTGAACTGAGGCCAAATCTTTGGTAGTAACAATAAAGATGCATGCAGGATCATGAACCTTCTGAAGAAATGTCTCGATATTTGGATAAAGGGCATTCAGATTTAGCCATTCTTCTAAATATTCTGATTGTAGTTTCAGACGTTGTGCATAGAAACATTCTCGATAGACGCTGCGCAGACTTTCGTAGCCTTCAGTAAAAGTATCAAAATCGATTTGAGACCTGATCGGAACTTTTTCAGCGGCCGCCTTGAGCAGAAACACATAGTCCTCGCCCCGCCGGATAAAACTCCGGGTCCTCTCAAAGGTCTGAATATCCTCAGGTGAAAATTGAGAGATATCCGTTCTGAAAACTGAATTGCCCTGTTGGCTAGAAAAGGCATTGAAAGCAGTTACCAGGCATTCCTTGATACTGTCAGAAATAACACCATCAAAATCCAAGGCTAAATATTTCACTGAATTTATGCTAGCCTCAATAAAGTTGAAGTTCCCTATCTTTGCACTCGAGCGGAACCCCCTTTGGCAAAAGCTTCCACCTCTGCTAGTTTGGCCATAGTTACATCACCGGGGAAAGTCGTGAGCAAAGCCCCATGCGCCCATCCCAGACGAACAACATCATTCAGATCTCGTCCAGATATCATACCATAGATCAATCCGGAGGCAAATCCATCACCCCCACCGATCCGGTCAATTACATTTAATTCACATGTGGGACTAACAAACTGTTCTCCATTATGCCAGAGTACAGCACCCCACTGGTGTCTATTAGCAGATTCCACTTCTCGCAAGGTGGTAGCCACCATTTTGATATGAGGAAATTTTGTGGTAACATCACCGATCATCTGAAAAAAGGCAGACGTGTCTAGTTTTGTTTTTTTCTCAACCTCAGGCCCTTTGATACCCAGGCCCATTTGCAGATCTTCTTCATTGCCGATCAGAACATCCACATGTTTCACAATTTTTTTAAAGGTTGCCTGAGCCTGAGCAAGACCACCCATGGATTCCCAGAGTTTTCCCCGGTAATTGAGATCAAATGAAGTTACTGCTCCATAACGTTTGGCGGCTTTCATGGCTTCAATGATCAGCTCTGATGTGGTCTCAGACAATGATGCATAAATGCCACCAGAATGGAACCAGCGTACACCTTTACTAAAGATGTCTTCCCAGTCAAAATCACCTGGTTTAAGCAGGGCACCAGCTTCATTTGCTCTATTGTAGAAGACCACCGGAGGTCTGACACCATAACCTACATCACTATATACTGTTGCGATGTTGGGACCACGTGCACCATCATGTTCAAAATGTTTATAAATGGGTTTGACACCCATTTCCTGAACTCGGCTATGGACCAATTCACCAATACCGTAATTCACCATGGCTGTGGCAATTCCCGTTTTTAAGCCAAAGCAATCCGCCAGATTTGCAGCAGCATTATATTCACCACCCGATACATGGATGTTAACTGTCCGGGCTTTACGGAAAGGGATTCGCCCTGGGTCTAACCGGTGTACCAAAGAACCCAGTGATAGGAAGTCCAATGCGCAATCATCTTTTCTAATTTTTATTTCTGACATGATTTTAAAACCTTTATGCTATTGTTTTAGCCTATAAAGCATCTCGCCTGCTTTAGGAACGTACAAGATGCCTTCATCTTCTCGATCGATATAATCTTCAATATTGATTGTGGCAGGATCGCGATAACCCAAATTGATCTTACGGCAGGTTGCTTCAGAAATGCCTGTGGCCAGGATCACATTAATTCGTCCCTGCTCGACCCCATGCTCATAAGTGCCGACTCCTCTGACGTGGGTTGAATGTGCCATGACACCACCTGGGATATCCATAAAGCGGTGGGGCTGTTTTACAAAATAATCGCGAACATGATATCCGATCTTTTCAATAATATCCCCATGGGACACGGATACTTCAGTGATATGAGGCGCATATATGATCAAGTCACCGCCATCAGCAACGACCTGTTCAAGTTTATACATACACTTGCCACCAGTCCATAGATCATCATACATCTCAGGTGCTCGAGAGAGTACAGTCTGATAGCTTTTTGACTCATAACTGATATGCAATTTATCTGACAGATCAGAAGCTGCTTCCCAGGCTGCTTCAGGGGTCCCGATGTACAATCCTGCCAAGCCATGGCCTTTCACAACCAGGCTCATGCAACGTTTCTTCATAGGCAAAAAAGCAGCAGCTTGATCAACTACAGCCCGGACGGGCGTGTATTTATGCCCAATTATCAGGGGATTAGTGATCAAAGCTCCCAGCCAATGGAACATGTCGATAATCTCCTGACCAGCAATTCCGGGAAAGAGATACTTATTTCCGCCAGAGAATCCAACCACCTCGTGAGGAAAAGTGGGACCAATGATGAGTAGTAAATCATAATCGTAAATAATTTTATTGATGGTCACATCAACTGGCTTATTCATCCTGCCATCCGAGAATTCCAAAACTTCTTCCGCAGAAAAGGTGCCTGCAACAACCAATTGATCTGGATTTTTCCAATCATGGTTGAAGAATCGTGCTTTTGGATAGTGAGCTGTTCGATCAGATTGACTGATGCCAACTCTCTGATTAATGGCTTCCTCACTCAGGGGTTGATGTGTACCCAGGGCTATGATAAAATCTAATAGTTCCACACGTTCTGCTAGTTCAGCATACACCGTTCTGAACATGAGGTCAATAGGTGCAGTTCTGGTTTGATCAGGAATAATGCATAGCACTCGCTTATCATCCACATCGTCATCAGTAAATGCATTCTGCACCAACTGGATGACCTGCATTTCCGTGAGCAAACGGTCAGTATATCCTTTACCTATCACAGACATCTCCCTGTAAATATTGGGTTATTTCTACTTTAAACCACATAGGTTGAAGCTGAAGTATTGCCACCTCGCCCTGTCCAATTGGTATGAAAGACCTCACCCCGTGGTTTATCTAAACGTTCATAAGTGTGAGCACCAAAATAATCGCGTTGAGCCTGGAGCAAGTTTGCTGGTAGCCTTTCTGAACGATAACCATCATAATAGGCTAAGGCAGAACTAATAGCCGGCATAGGAACTCCCAATTCAACGGCTTTGATGACCACACGTCGCCAGGCAGTTTGGGCATTGGTGACTGCGTCTTTGAAAAAGGGATCCAGCAAGAGATTGTTAAGTTGAGGACTCGTATCAAAAGCCTCTTTGATTTTACCCAGAAAGACGGATCTGATAATACAGCCGCCCCGCCACATCATGGCAATCCCACCATAATTGAGGTTCCATTTATAGCTGTTGGCTGCTGCCTGCATCAATTGATAGCCCTGTGCGTAGGAAACGATCTTTGAAGCATATAGTGCCTCTTCCAGATCAGTAATAAAGGCAGCTTTTTCACCTGTAAATTTTGCACCTGGTCCTTTAAGTACTTTCGAGGCCTCTACCCGCTCATCTTTGATAGCTGAGAGACAGCGGGCAAAGACCGCTTCACCTATCAAGGTCAATGGCATGCCTTCGTCCAGAGCGGCTATCGCCGTCCATTTCCCTGTACCCTTTTGACCGGCAGTATCAAGAATTAGATCGAGAGTCGCCTCTCCATTCTCATCACGGTAACCTAGAATATCTCTGGTTATCTCGATCAAGTAAGAATCTAATTTTCCCCTATTCCATTTGGTAAATACGGTTTCCATTTCATCATTGGTCATGTTTAAGCCATATTTCATCATCTGATAGGTCTCAGTGATCATCTGCATGTCACCATACTCGATGCCATTGTGGACCATCTTCACAAAGTGACCGGCTCCGTTCTCACCCACCCATTCGCAACAGGCTTCACCCTCATCTGTATGGGCTGATATCTTCTGAAAGATCGGTTTAACCTCTTCCCAGGCTTTATTGGATCCACCTGGCATGATGGAGGGTCCTAACAGAGCACCCTCTTCGCCACCGGAAACACCTGTACCGATATAGAGTAGTCCTTTACTTTCAACATATTCTGTTCGCCGGATGGTGTCCGGAAAGTGTGAGTTACCCCCATCAATGATGATATCCCCTGGTTCCAGAAAGGGAATAACCTGATCTATAAAGGCATCTATAACACCCCCGGCCTTGACCATGAGCATGACCTTACGAGGACGCTCCAGCCCCTGACAGAAGTCCTCTAAACTGTGATAGCCTTGTATGTTTTTCCCTTTGGCACGATCCGCTAAAAAATCATCTACTTTGCTCGTCGTTCTGTTATAGCAGGCAACTTGAAAGCCCTTGCTTTCCATGTTCAAGATGAGGTTTTCCCCCATCACTGCTAAACCTACAACACCGATATCTGCTTTTTTATTCCCCAATTTTCACTCCATTTATAATTTGTGTTTCATTAATTCAATTTTTCGTATCGTCTTTGCCAAGAATAAAACGGTTGACTGGCTTGTGAGGGTATCGGCAACCCACGACTTAAGTCGTGGCTACTAAACACTTTGGAAGCATGTAACCGTTTCATCGGTTAAATATATTGGATCGGCACTGATTAAACCCCACTATAGGCTGAGAAGCCTCCATCAACAGGAACAACTATACCTGTTACAAATTTGGCTGCATCTGAAACCAGCCAGGTGGCAGTTCCGACCAGGTCTTCTGGATCTCCAAAACGTCCCTGAGGGGTGTGATCAATGATCTGCTGTCCTCTTTGGGTAAGCTCACCACTCTCCTTATCTGTCAATAGGAAACGGTTTTGAGCAGTAAGGAAAAATCCTGGTGCCACAGCATTAACCCGGATATTCGGTGAATATTCCTGAGCCATATGCACAGCCAACCACTGAGTAAAGTTTGAGACAGCTGCTTTTGCAGCAGAATAGGCCGGGATACGGGTCAGGGGTGTGAAAGCATTCATCGATGAAATATTCAGGATGCACCCGCTCTTCTTATCAGCCAGATAACGTCCAAATACCTGAGACGGAAGAATAGTCCCACTCAGGTTCAAGCCAGAGACAAATTCCAGACTTTCTTTTGGTATATCAAAAAATGACATATCTGGACCTGTTGTGGCTTTGGGATGATTACCGCCAGCTCCATTTACCAGAACATCCAAACCATCCATCTCAGTTAAGCAATAGTCCAAGGCCGATTGGATACTGTTAGTATCAAGCACGTCGATCCTGGTGGCAAGATGTTGTGGTCCTAATTCCTTGGCGAGCGACTTTGCGCGCTCGTAATCCAAATCCAGGATAAGTAACCGCGCGCCTGCTTTGGCATAGCCAGTTGCCAAGGCAGCTCCGAGCACGCCGGCACCGCCTGTAATAGCGATAATTTTATTTTCTAGATTAAATGCATTTGCTAGCATACTGAATCCTTTCATAAAATAGGTAAATATTCATAGCTAATTCGATTCATTATTTTGGTGATCATTTCTAAAAGATCTATTCAACAGGACGATAGGATGAATGGTCTCGATATCGGTCCCTTGTTTAATTTGTATCTGGCAAGTTCCACAACCGGAAACTGCAAGCTGTGGATTAGCCCTTTTCAGACTCTCAAAAAGTGGTTTCCCAATTTCCATGGATTTTTCATATTTCGTATTTTTCATTCCATAGGTACCAGCTATCCCACAACAGGAATCATTGATCTCTCGCAGATCGATACCAGGGATCCGTTTTAGCAAATCTTTAGGTGAAAAAGTATTTTTTTGACTTTTCAAATGACAGGGCTCATGATATGCGATACTGAGATCAAGCGCCTGAAATTTTTCATCATACTCGCCTGTTGACAGGACTTCGCCAATAAATTGATGAATATCGATACTCATTTCAGCTACTTTGGCAACATCTTCACGGTCAGGAAAAAATGTGCCATATTCATCCATGAAAGCATAGCCACAACTGGCAGCGGTAAAAACAATGGCTATCCCCTGCTCAGCATATGGCAGTAGAATTTCCATATTCGCATCTAGATCCGTTTCTAAGCCTGCAATATTTCCGTATGATAACTTGGCAATATTGCAGCAATGCCATTCCGGATGGATGATGGAATAGCCCAGCTTTTCAAGGATTTGCTGGGAATGGAGTAATTCACCCTCAGGATCATTATAATTCGCCGCACATCCCGACCAGAGTACGATCTGCTTGTCTGGGTTCAAATCTTGTTGTGGATCGCCACGGGTTAAACTTGCTGATTTTTTGAATTCGGGTAAGGTTCTTTTAGGATGGACACCAACGGTACTAGATAGTAATGAACGGAAAAAATTGTTATTGATCGTCCAATTTGAAAATGGTGAGAAGAATCTTCCCAGATCATTAAGCATTTTTCCGTTTTGCAGCAATTTTTCCTCTGAGGTGTAGGGAATTGATTCTCGAATTTTTGTTTTTGCAGCAACGACTATCCCCGGAATATCAACTCCCGTTGGACAATCTGTTAGACACTGGCCGCAATTTAAGCACAGATCCATCAGATCTAACACAGCCTGATCTTTCCATAATGATCCGTCCAGATTGTCTTTTAAGAATCCTCGCAAAATATTTGCTTTGGCACGTCCCGTGGTGGATTCATCTCCTGACGCCAGGAAGACTGGACAATAGACCCGGCAGGTTCCACAACCATGGCATTTCTGAATCTCATCACGCCATTTGGCTGTATCAAGTATGGAATCGGTGGACACATATTTCATATCTGAAGTATAGCGAAAATGTTGATTCCAGCGCTGATTCTCCAGTGGAATAATAATGCCTGGATTTAAAATCTTCTGGGGATCAAAGACTGATTTTATCGCTTTGAACAGTGGTATCAACTCCGGATAAAGGTCTTTCAGGAACGGGGTTCTCAGCCGCCCATCACCATGTTCGCCTGATAGAGTCCCCCCCAATTTGATGACCAGATCAGTAAAGTTTTGCATGAGCTGAATAGCCCGGGTCATTTTCTCTTCATCCTTCATATCCAGCATGGGACGGATATGCAAATTTCCATCCCCGGCATGTCCAAACATCACATAATCAATATTGGCTTTATCCAGAATGGCTTTGCATTGCTCAAGGAATTGTGGAAATACATCGGGGTGAACAGCGGCATCCTCGATAAAGGAGAGGGGGTTA
>Ga0233441_1003600_pt1 | contig 10236 bp, 8 predicted proteins | sample SI_123_September_4_FD_182781 | JGI IMG/M metagenome (GOLD analysis project Ga0233441, IMG submission 182781) | Seawater microbial communities from Saanich Inlet, British Columbia, Canada - SI_123_September2016_135_MG | ecosystem: Environmental > Aquatic > Marine > Inlet | place: Canada: British... | reverse complement strand
TTTATATTTTTTAAAAGATTTTGATAATTTATCAGACAAAAACAAACATTTAAAATATATCTGTAATTTATTTAATGATTACTTGATTAAGAAAAGTTATGTAGAAAATGGTGTGAACATATCTCCTATTTTTGTAAAAATGTTAAGGAATTTTATTAGAAACACACAAGAATATTTTACAAAATTAGAAAAAATATATTTTAACCATATATCTTCTTGTTTAAAATATAGTCCAAACTCTTCTACCAGTTTATTTTTAACCATTATTGAAAATATTGAAAAACACGGTTCCAAATTTGAAAAAAAACAACTTGAAAACTATTTCAAAAAAAGTATTAAATTATTAGAAGAATATGATTTTGATTCTTTATTCAATCAAATATTAGAAAAAATAAAAATAAATCAAGTTTTAATAATATCACAAACAAAAGGTGATTTATCTTTAGAATATGGTTATGGTAATAAATTCACTACTCAAGATATGATTTCTGATGCTATACTAGAAAATCCTTACTCTAATATATATTTAAAAATACACCCAGATGTTTTAAGTGGTAAAAAAGAATCAGATATAGATATTGACAATATCCCAAAAGAAATAACTTTAATAACTGAAGATATCAACCCTATACAATTATTGTCCCAAATGGATATTGTTTATACCAAGACTTCTGGAATGGGACTTGAAGCTTTACTTATGGGTATTGAAGTAAAATGTTATGGTGTCCCATTTTATGCAAGTTGGGGGCTAACTCATGACAAATATAGAAGTAATAGTTTTTTATTAAGAAGACATAGAAAAAATGTTACAACAAAAGACTTATTTGTGGCATTTTATTTAATTTATTCTGAATATTGTATTCCATATAAAAAACAGAAATCTTCAGATCTTAAAAAATATTATTCTAATCATATAATGTTTTTTAATGAAGAAAAAATATATAAAGATAAATTAAAAGAAACTTTTAGTGAATTATGTGAAGATAGTACATTACATTTTTATGATTTTGATAAATACATAGGTATAAAAGAAGTTGTACCTTACATTATAAAATATAGAGAAATAGAAGAAAAAAAAGAACATAGAGTATTTCTTTTTGGTTTTTCTTTTTGGAAACAAAAATATATTAAATACTTTTTAACAAATTACAAAGAAGATAATATTATTTTTATAAATCCGATTCTTTCTTCTTATGAAAAATTGATTAAAAGTAATAATATTACTATTAATGATAATATTTTATTCTGGGGACATTCTTCAAAATATTCTAATATTAAAAAAACTTTAATAGCAAAATTTGAAAAAGAAAATACACCAATTAATACTATTAATGTTTTCTTAGATAATAATTTTACTTATGTTGAAGATGGTTTTATTCGTTCTGTTGGTTTAGGTTCTGATTTAACACAACCTTTTTCTTTGATTTTTGATAAAAAAGGTATGTATTTTGACCCATTTCAAGACAGTGATTTAGAAAAAATAATAATTAAAAATGTTTATGAACGTATTTCAAATAATACTCATATAGATATTGATTTATTTAATATTTGGAAAAAAAATAAAATAACAAAATATAATTCTTCGCTTAAATGTGAGAAAGAATATTCTTTTGATACAGACAAGGACATTGTTTTAATTATTGGTCAAGTTGAAGATGATTATTCTATTAAGACTGGTGGTTTAGGAATGACAAATACAGAATTAATTAGAAATGTAAAAAAAGATTACCCTAATTCTTATTTAATATACAAACCACATCCTGATGTTACCTCTGGAAATAGAATAGGTATTGTTGAGAATATTGTTATTGAACAATATATAGATGAAACTATCATTGGTGGAAATATTCATGAATTAATTAACAAAGTTAATAAATTATGTACAATTACTTCATTGACAGGATTTGAAGGATTAATGATTAATGAGTCTCTAGAAGTTATATGTTATGGAATACCTTTCTATTCTGGTTGGGGATTAACTATAGATAAGTTTGTTCATAAAGAAATTAAGAATAAAAGAGGTGGTAAAAATTTTGATATAAATGAACTTGGTGTTGGTATATCTTTTAGAAGTACTTCTTTTAATATATCCAATGAAATAACTAGAATGGATATATTTAAATCTCTTTTAATTGATTACCCTAGATATATAAGTATTAAAGATAATAAATATTGTGAAATGAACGTCTTAGTAGATAATATAATTGAAGAAAGTAATAAAAATAATTACCCATTATTAAAAATAATAATGAACACAAGAAATATCATTTCAAGAAAAATACAATTTTATATAAAATCTATTAAAAATATTATTAAGGAATTAAAATGAATAAACAAGAAGAACTTAATAAAATAATGAAAAAACAATTAAAATTAATTTGTAAAGACAATATAAGAAATAAAAATATTTTATTATTTCAAGGACCTATGGGTAATTTTTTTAATAAACTAGAAAAAATATTAGAAAATAACAATAATATTACTCGTTTAGGTTTAAATTATGGTGATGAATGGTTTGTTGAAAAAAAAAGTATTACTAAACTATTTGGTTTATTACCTAATAACTTAGTTAATACTGAAAATAGTATAGATAATACAATTGAAACAAGTAATACAAATGAAGTAGAATATTCTAATATAATCAAAAATCAAATCAACAAAAAAAATAATTATAAAGGATACAAGGGAACACAAGAAGGATGGAAAAAATTTATTAAAATTTTTTTAATTAGTAAAAAAATAGACACTATTTTTCTTATGGGTGATTGTAGGTATTACCAATCTATTTTAATAAAAATAGCTCAAAAAAACAATATTGCTGTTTTTGTTTTTGAAGAAGGATATTTTAGACCATCTTATATTACATTGGAACAAACAGGAGTTAATAATTATTCTACTATCCCACGAAAAAAATCTTTTTTTATAAATTATAAAGATAATGAAAAAATTAATCAAATACTTATTAGTAACACTTTTCGAAATCTAGCTTTTGAATCAAGTATTTATTTTATTTTAAGTTTTTTAGGTCAATATAAATATCCCAACTATGTTCATCATAGAAATTTTAACCCCTTTAGTGAATTTTATTATGGTGTTAAAAATTTATATAGAAAAACTATAAAACATTTTAGTGAAAAAAAACTTTATTCTAATTTAACATTTTTATATAAAAAAAAATATTTTTTTATACCATTACAAACACACAATGATTTTCAAGTAGTTACACACTCAAAATATAATTCCATTGAGGATTTTATTAATGAAATATTACTTACTTTTAGTAAAGTTAACAATGAAGATATTATATTGGTATTTAAACACCACCCAATTGATAGGGGACGTAAAAATTATACTAAACATATAATGAAAATGAAGAAAAAATATGGACTAAAAAATAAAATTGAAATATGTTTTGATATAAAATTATCAAGATTATTAAAAAATGCTAAAGGTACAATAGTTATTAATAGTACTGTTGGTATGGAATCCTTAAAATATAATACACCTACTATATGTTTAGGAAAATCATTATATGATTTAGAAGGACTAACTAATCAAGGAAATTTAAAAAGTTTTTTTGAAACACCTGGTGAAGTCAACCAAATACTATTTAAAAAATTCCAAAATTATCTAATTAAAAATACACAAATCAATGGAAGTTTTTATTAATTTGTTTATTGCCAATTGATATTATTTTTTTCCATTGATTGATTGATTTCGACTATTCTTTCTTCACATAGCACTTTATATTTATTTGTTATTGCTTTTTCTTCTACACATAAAACATAATATATTCTTGAAGAATTACCCATTTTCATACTAAAATATTTTTCTGCTAATTTATAGTATAATTTTTGTCTTCCACTTGGTTTTAATTTCATTAATAACTTCTTTCTTCTTTCTATATTTAAAAGTACTTGTAATATTTGATATTCATACATTGAATCTTCTTTCAATATTTCTATAAACTCATAATCTATTTCAGGTCTGTATGTATATATTTCTTCTATATTTGATTTATTAATTAACCTTAATAAAATATCTTTTCTAGCAAAATCAATTTGATTCTGCTTTAATTTATTATATCCCTTCCATAATATATCTATATATATCCCATTATTTTTAATTGTTTGATTTTTACTTTCATTTAAAATGTCTTCTTTTATATCTTTGAATTTATTTAATTTAAATAATAAATCATAATACAATGCCTTAACGTTTTCTTCTTCTTCTTTTTTCAACTCTTTTTCTTTTGTTTCTTTTATATAGTGTAATGCACTAGTGTATTTTTTTTTATCTATTAATAACATTGAATATATATATTTATTTATATTTATATTCATGTTTTTTAATACTATCTTTTCTATTACTTTTTTATATTTTTTATATTGTTTTTCTTTCATTATTTTTTTTGTTACTTTTAGTTTTTTATCATATTCTAACTTATTAAAATTATTTTCTAATATTTTATATTTGTCAAAGAACTTTATAACATTTTCACTATTAACATTTTCTTCTGTAATAAATTTATCTATATATATTCTTAAAACTTCTTCAATCAAATTGCCTTTTTCTAAACCATACCTATTTAATATTTTTGAATTAAGTAAAATAACTTTTTTTAGATTTTCATTGATATATTCCATATCATTACTTTTAATTTTTTTAAACTTTTTTATTATATTTATAGTTTCTTTTATTGATTCTTTTTTTATTGTTTTATATTTTTCTTCTAATGTTTTGAAGTTTATTCTATTAATTAAATAATTTGTAACATCATAATCTAACTTTCTTTGTTTATACACTTTATCTTCTAAAAAATATTGTAACAATGCTAATAATTTTTTATTCGCTTCATTCCATTTTTTTCCTTTTAATAATATATCTATATTTTTAGACATTGCAACAGTAACTACTTCTTCAGGATAACCTATTTGGTTATTATATATTTCATTGTAAAAATCTTCAAAGTAACTTTGTTGTTCTTTTGTTAATTTACTTTGGTCAATTTCTATAAATTCTTTTATTAATTCTATAGATTCTTTTTCTTTTGTTTCTTTTATTGAATTTTGAATATTTTTAATAATCTTTTTAATATTTGAAGTTTTTCCAAGTTTAATATTTATATCTAATAGATTTATTAATAAAAATAATTTCATTTGTGGATGTTTTTTTTGTAATTCTTTTATTATTATTTTTTTTACTTTTCTTTTATTTCCTTCTTTTATTAATAAATTAATTTTTTCTTTCTTTGCTTGTAGTAATACTTCTTTACCTTCAAAGTTATTTTTAATAATATTAAAATAATGTTCTGCCTTAGAATATCCTAGTCTTTTATAACTTATTTTCATAAGTTCAAAATATAAAAGACCTAATGTTTCTTCTTTTAACCAATTCTTCTTTAATGCTTTCTCATAAAACTTTTGGATTTGTTTTAATGATTTATTTTCTTTTATATATTGACCGTACAACAATAATATATCATTTTTCAAATCTAAATTTGTAGTAGTTTTTATTTTATTATTATAATAAAATACAATCTCTTTATCTATTACTGGTTGTTGTTTCTTTATTAAACTTAATTCTAATTCATTACTGTTATCATTTAATTCACCTTGATAAATATCAAGATTTAAATTAACATCAAGGTCTTCTATTCTTAATTCTTTTTTTAATTCTAATAATTCATCTTTTTCCTCTGCAACAATATTCATAGGAAATAATAGAGTAGTCACTATCAAACTATATATAGTTTTTTTTATCAAATTAAATCACCAACCATTCTTATTTTATCTTTTAATATGGATTGGGCATTACCATTGTCCGTATTAAAGAAAAAAGAACCTCTACTAAGATTGTTATCTATTAATATTTTTATTGTTGAAACACTACTATATAAAGACTTAATGTAATTCTCTAATTCTACTTTCAACCCTTCATCTGCTTTAGAGATATATATTGTAACTTCCATTATTCTTTCAAACTCTTTTTCCATTGTCTTCAAAGTGTTTTTTATTATCTTTTCAGAGTTTTCCTCTACTTCTTTTTCTATTACTTTCTCTATTAATTTTAGAGTAAACTTTCTTAAATCTTCAAACATATATTCTATTTCTTCTTTTTGTTTTTTATTATTTTGAATTATTTGTTTTAAATTCTCTATTATTCCATTTTGTAGATTCTTATTCTCACTATTAACTTCTTCTAAAACTTCTGTTATTTCTTTTTTTAATATAGTTATTTCAGAACTTATATCTTGTTTTATTTTATTATTACTTTTTTGTAAATTTAATTCAAGATTATTAAAGTTAGTTTTACTTTCTCCTATTGCATCTTTTGTTTCAACAATTCCAGTTTTTAATGAATTAATTCCAACTCTCAAACCTTCTCCAAGTTGAGATAATTTTTTTGATATTTTTGAATCATCAAATTGAATGTTCTGTTGTTGTGGAGTTTGATTTGTTTGAACATGTGAATTTTGTGTTGTTGGATTTTCACTTGTTTTTTGTTTCAGAGCTTCTGCTTTACCCTTTTGAGTTGCACCTTTTTTTGACATTAAATGTTCAGACATATCAGTATATTCATACTTTTGAACATTTTCTTTTGGTATTTTTTCTATGTGTGGATTCGTAGTTCCTGATTTTCTACTAACAAGCATGTTTTCATCAATTTCATGTAATGCTAATTCTTCAGGATTAAATGAATGTGAAACTTCTTCCACTAGTGTTTCTTCTACTGGTGTTTCTTCCACTGGTGTTTCTTCCACTGGTGTTTCTTCTACTGGTGTTTCTTCTACTGGTGTTTCCACAACAGGTGTTTCCACAATTGGTGTTTCCACAATTGGTGTTGTAGAAGACTCCTCATTAATCAATGCATCTAAATCATCTTCATCTGCTAATGAATCGGCAGGAGTTTCCTTTTGACTATTTTCAGCATTAATCAATGCATCTAAATCAAAATCTTCTTCATCTGCCATTCTCTATCCTTACTCTTGTTCTTTTAAAGTTATATTTTTTTCTACTTCTTTATGATTTTCTACTTTTGTTACAACTTCTCTTTCACTGTCGGTTAATCCTTGACCTTCTTTCATTGTTTGTTCTAAAATAGATATCATTTCCATGAATCTTTCTTGTTCAGCTCCAGTTATATCATCAAAATTAGAGATATCAGGAATATCTGACATTACAGAATCTATAATTAAATCTAATTTCTTATTTATTCCTTGTTTTGAATAACCATTTAACGTTTTAGTCTCTTCTAATTGTTTTACGAAATCACTAAAAAATTGCATTTTTTGTATTAATTCACTTTGTTTCATTTTTGAAATCCTTTGTATTTATTTTTTTTATACCTATTATTTTACCATTTTTTTTAAAAGAAAAAATCCATTTACCTTCTCTATTTAAGAAAACTCTTTTATCACTTGATTCTAATCTATCTTTTTTTATTACTTCTTTTTTTATTTTCTTATCATATTGTGTATCTACAGTTTCCCATTTATATTCAATTTCATCATCTTTTTTTAAAAAATGTTCAATAGAACAAATAATTTTAATACCTTGTTTTTTACAATTTATTAAGTCATTTTTCATATTGTCTATTTCTTTTAAACTTTTATTTGGGGTTTCTATTACTTTTTTAAATATTATATTTAAATTGTTTTTTTCTTTTTCATCAATTATTAACTTTATTTCTTTTGTTTCTTCTTTTTTATTATCAAAATTCATATATAGATAAAGACTTATTACTATACTAGAAAAACCTAGTACTATTTTTCCATTTATCATTTTACACCTTTTTACTCTATAATTAATTATAAAAAAAATAAAAATGAGTTTCTATATTTTTTTTGTAGTTTATATAATAATCTTTTTTACTTTTATACTTTTAAAACAACTTTTAAAGGAAATCTTTTGTTAAAAAAAATTTATTTGATTTTTTTCTTTTATACTAATGCTATTTCAAGTAATCAAATAGAACTAGAAAAAATATTTCATTTTCAATATATTATAGATAATTTTTATATTGAAGAAACTAAAACTACATTAGATGATACATTTAATAGTATATTAAAAAAAATGGATCCACATTCTTCATTTCTTTCAAAAGAATCTTTTATTCAATTTAAAAAACAAATAAATGGAGATTTTGTTGGAATAGGTTTGATTTCAACTTATAAGGATGATAATTTAAAAGTAATTTCACCTATATATAATTCACCTGCATATCAAGCAGGAATAAAACCTAATGATACTATAGTTAGCATAAACAACATTGACATTACAGGGAAAGACATACTCTTTATTGAAAAAATAACCAAAGGTAAAGCAAATACTAACATTACATTGACTATTAACCGTATGGGAGAAATATTTGATAAAGTAATAACAAGAAAAAAAATAAATATTAACCCTATTTCATTTGAAAAAATAACAATAAATAATAAGAAAATACTTTTTATTAAAATACATACATTCAATAATCAAACTTTCCGTGAATTTGAAAAAATAACTTCTAATAATGAATTTGATGGAATAATATTAGATTTAAGAAATAACCCTGGAGGTTTATTAACAGAACCTTTAAAAATATCTAATCTTTTTATACCTAAAGGTAAAGTATTACTATTTGAAAAATCAAAAAAAGAAATTAAACAACATATATCACAAAATGATATAGTCTACAAAGATAAACCTATAGTTACAATTGTTAATCAAGGAAGTGCAAGTGCAAGTGAAATACTTGCAGGTATTTTACAAGATTACAATAAAAGTATAATAATAGGTGAAAAAACTTTTGGTAAGGGTAGTGTTCAACAATTAATTCCAATAAATGTTAGAGGTGAAATCCTTGGAGCCGTTAAATTAACTACTTCAAGATATTATCTACCAAGTTTAAAAACAATTCAAAATGAAGGAATTATACCAAATATTTATATATCCAATGAGAATATATTAAAAGAAAATCAAGGAGAATCAAAATTAGAAAATAGTTTAAAATCAAAAAAACTAATTATAGATACTAAAAAAATTGAATCAATATTACCTCCACAAATTGATAATAATATTAATTTTGAGTTTAAAGACCCAAATATTATCAACCTAGATAAAGATTTACAATTTAAAACTTCATTATCAATAATTAAAAGTTTATTATTTAAATAAACTTTTTCAAAAAAACATATTATTGTTTATTTTTACCTATATAATATTAATAAAATTATATAGGTAAAGTAATAATGATAGATTATTCTAAACTCGATAGAACACAAAAAAAGAACTTTATTCAAAACTTTGTAAATAAAATGTTGACTATGGATGATTATGATGCATATAAATTTTGTAAAAAATATTTAGTATTTTTAGAAAAAAATGTAACTCAAAACCCTGAATTAAAAAAATACATTTCAGCTAGTAAAAAATTTATAGAAACTTATGAAAATGAAATTGGAGAATAAATATGAAATCTATACTTGGTAATAAAAATATTAAAAGTTTAAATATTGATTTTAATGGTGAAGTTATTAAAAATGAATTGTTTGAAACATTTTTAGACACCTACAAACACAATATCAATTATATTACAGATATAATACAGTATTCTGATTTTGAATATATACAATCATTTTTAGAAAAACAAAAAATATATTCCAACCAACATACATTATTATTAAATGATGATGAAATTGTTTTTTATTTAATTATAGATAAAGATGAATCAAATCAATATTATTTAATTAACTTTCTTATTTTAGAATCACCTTTAAATGAATTAATCAGTGCTTTTTTAAATGATGAATTTTTTGATAATGACTTAGCTTTATCTCTTACAACCTCAAATAATATAGTGGATGGAAAAGAACTATCTGGAAAAATTACAACTCCAAAAAATGTAATAAAAGAACAAAAAAAATTAACAACAACTAAAGATAATTCACAAAAAAAATTTAAGTAAGTCTTACTTCCTCTTATTTTTAGTATAATATAATTAAGAGAAAAAAATTCACAGTAGAAAATAAACAAAACCATTCTCTTTGTTTTTTTTTCTCTCTCCTTTAAAAAAATAAATCTTTTTAAATCCAAATTGTTAAAAAAGTTTTATAATTGTAACAATGTTATTAAGGAAAAAAATGTATAATATTAAAAATCTTGATAAAATCATATCTTTAAATAACAATTCCTTTAGATTAATCAAAACTTCAATTATTTGTTCTCCTATACAAACTAAAAAAATTGATAA
>Ga0233441_1003594_pt1 | contig 10257 bp, 8 predicted proteins | sample SI_123_September_4_FD_182781 | JGI IMG/M metagenome (GOLD analysis project Ga0233441, IMG submission 182781) | Seawater microbial communities from Saanich Inlet, British Columbia, Canada - SI_123_September2016_135_MG | ecosystem: Environmental > Aquatic > Marine > Inlet | place: Canada: British... | reverse complement strand
CTTTGTAACGACAATGAAAATCAAGCATTTTACCATAACGAATATCTGTAATCACATCTCCATTCGTTACAACAAATGGAATTTTTGGTCGAGGTGTTAATAAGCTAATCGCACCTGCAGTACCCAATGGTGATTGTTCTCGTAAATATTCGATACTAACTTGCCAACGGCTGCCATCACCAAAATAATCTTCAATCATATGGCCAAGATAGTGAATAGCTAATACAAAGTGATTAAATCCTTCAGCTATCGCGCGCTCAATAATATGCTCTAACATGGGTTTACCTACAACTGGAAGCATAGGCTTAGGGCAATCATCTGTATGAGGCCTTAAGCGAGTACCTTTACCACCCGCCATAATAATCATTAAATTTGCTCTCTGACCTGGGACAATCAATTCATCCAATAAATGCAGGCCAAGAATACGTTTATTGTCATCAATAATTGGTAATTGATGTATTTTGTTCATCTGCATTAATTGAAGTACAGAATCTTTTCCCATTTTAGGGGAAACCACTAGTGGATCACGTTGAATAATTTCATCAATTGGCATACTCATATCTAAACCGTGTAACAAACCACGACGAATATCACCATCAGTTAAAGTTCCAATTAATACTCCATCTTGTGAGACAACTAGAGCTATTTGTAATGCTGACTCATTCAGGTTACAAATAGCTTGTTGCATAGTAGAGTCAATAGATACAAGGGCATTTCTCCAAGTGTCAGGCATTATTCATTTAAACCCTTAATAATTATTATTATTTTCATACTGTTCCATTTAGGACGATATTTAAATCGTAAAATTGTTTTTTCACTATTGAATCTAGAGGATGGTTTTTTAAAACATTTACAATTTTTTCGGCTGCACCACCATTCCCATATGGGTTACTCACACTACTAAGAGAGGATTGAAAATCAGATGAATAAAGATATTTGATCGCATTGAGAATAGATTCTTTATTAGTGGCACAATCAATCACGCTTTCTGCCTTAAGACGACCACGTTGTCTGTCACCAACATTAATTGTACCTTTACAAAAACTTGGTACCTCGGTCAAACCACTAGATGAATTACCTACAACACCATCAACATACTTGATACAAGACAAATACCTCAAATAACCCAAAGACGTATAAACTACTGCGTTAGAATGTTTAGTAGCAAAATCTTTTATCATATCAAATAACACTCTGCTATCTGTATCAGCATTAGGCATAGTAAATATTAATCTAGTTGAATCTAAACCTGATAATGCTTGCAGCAACTCTTGCATATCTTCAGCAGAAGTTGATTTTTCTAATGTGACTGGGTGATAAGTTATCAGTAGATTTTTTTCAAAAAACTTAATCCCAAGTGATTTCTCTAAATCATTTCTGTCAAGTAAGCTCATTTTACTTATATTATCAACCCCCATCCCACCTACCTGAAAAATATTCGTAGGTTGTTCACCTAACTGAACGACACGATCATAATATTCATTTGCTCCGACAAAATGTAAATGTGACATTTTAGTTATTGAATGCCTAATTGCATCATCATAAGCTCCTTCAGTTATTTCACCTCCTGATATATGAGCTATAGGCATACGCGCCATCATAGCAGCTATAACCACCGCTAATATTTCAAATCGGTCACCTAATACTAAAATCAGATCTGGTTTTATTTTATCTATTACTTCACTAAAACTAATTAGTGCCAATCCCATAGATTTTGTCAACGCTACTGAAGTGTCGGAGCTAAGAAGTATTTCAATTTTCTGATCAATATCAAAGCCATCGCCTTCTATTTCACGGTATGTTAAATCATACTCTGGTGACATATGTGTGCCTGTTGCTATAACTTGTAACTGAAGTCCTTCATCACGTTTAATTAGCCCCATCACATTACGCAATAGACCATAGTCAGCGCGAGTACTAGAAACAACACATATTTTTCGTGTCATAATGAAATTAACTCATCTACATCAAAATCACACGTAGCCTTTTTCCCAACAACATCATCCCAGAGCATAGGACTTAAACCTGTCCCAGGTCTTTTAACTGTCATATTTTTTTCAGTAAATAGTTCACCAGTCTTTATTTTACAAGCTGCAATTAATGATTTACGAGCAACTGGTTTATTATCAATTTCACTTTCGCTCGGAAACTTCACTTGACTACCCAAAGCAACTTCTATATTTCGAATTGCTTTAATCATATTCGCCAATTCTTTTGGTTCCAGACTTGCTTTATGATCCGGCCCAGGTAGATTGCGATCAATGGTAAAATGTTTTTCTATAACAGTTGCACCAAGAGTCACTGCAGCTATTGATACTTCAATACCAGCAGTATGATCGGAATAACCAACTGCGACACCAAAAGCGTCACGAATAGAGTTCATTGCAAGTAAATTAACATCTTTCATTGGTGTAGGATATTGGGTATTACAATGTAGGATAGTAATAAGTTCGCGTTTGATACCAGATGTAATTAAGACTTCCAACGCTGCTTCAATCTCCCCTAGTGAAGCCATACCCGTAGAGAGAAAAATAGGTTTACCATACCCTCCCATCTTTCGTAGATAAGGCAAATTGGTAATTTCACCCGAAGGCACTTTATGAAAAGGCTGTCCAAGTTTTTCGATATATTCAAGACTTACCAGATCAAAAGCCGTAGAAAAGAAAATTATATCTTTTTTATCGCAGTAACTTTTTATAGCATCATACGCATCAAGAGGTAGATGTATTTTTTTTATCATTTCTAATTGCGATTCTATAGAATTTGTGTTTACTTCTTGATAACCTGCTTTTGGAGCATTTGAAGTTGCAACCAGTTCAGGGATAGCTGTTTGAAATTTAACCGCATTAGCTCCAGACGACACCGCAATATCTACAAGTTCATAAGCCAACTTTAAATCAGCATTATGATTAACGCCCACCTCTGCAATGATAAATGTTTTTGTCATATCTAAATTTACTATCGTTTTTTCTAATTAATTTCAGACACAGTTTTGTGTATCATCATATTTAGGCCTTGCTTTATATTTAGAACTGGTTCCCAGTCAAGAGAATCTCTAGCCTTTCTTGAATTTAATGAAAATCTTTTAATTGGTTTTCTCGGCAAAGATTTGATTTCATTAATTAAAATAGAGCCACACCCAGCCACTTCCACGCAAGCTTCGGCAAGCTCTTTAACTGATAACAACGTACCAGATGAAATATTAAAACTATCCCATGACTCAGTTTTAAGTATTTGTAATATTGCATTTGAAACATCGAGCGCATGTATAAAATCAATCTTATCTTCAACAGGTGGCGACAACTCAATCACCTCATCATTAATAGCCATCGTTAGAAATGAAGTAATCATTTTATCTTCCCGGAGACCTGATCCATAAATTGATGATGGCCTAACTACAGATAACTTTAATTCTTTTGAGCAAAGACTTGTTAAAACAGACTCTCCAAGCAATTTAGAAAAACCATAGTACCCCCCCAAATCATTCCAACCTCTTTCTGAGTTTTCATCATGCAGCTCATCATTTTGATTCTTATATACAATAGCACCTGACACATAAACAACAGGCACATTTCTTTCGCTTGCCCAGTACCCAAGATTCATACATGCCCTAACATTTGCATCATATATAGCACATTCATTAATAATATTCGTAGTGTGCGGTACTATCGCACCTACATGGATAACTGCCTGAACCCCGTGAAATAATAAATCAAGCTCTTCATATGATAACCAATCTGTTAAATCCCATTTTAGAATCTTATCTTTCTTTAGGTTTTTACTGGATGTGCTTATTACATAAGCTCCTTCATTCTCAAGAGCACTTCGTATATGTCTCCCCAACATTCCTGTCGCACCAGTCAAGCCAATCTTATTTAAAACCATTGTTTCACATATCCTTTGTGTACACCTGGTTTTATATCACTTGCACTTACATTATCAATAAATACTTCTTCATGATAACGCATAGCTATACCATTTTTTATAACAGGCTCTGGTATTTCTTCACCATAATAAAAGGAGCGTAATGTCATTTCTGGCTCATTAAATCCAAAGTGTGCTCGCACTGCAGTTGTTCCAGAAAATCGTGAATTAATTTCAAACGGAATTGGTCCACTTTCTGCCATCATAAGTTGCACATTAAGAGAGCCCATAAAGTCCATTTTATTACCTATCTGTAATAACAACTCATTCAAATAATTAAAGGCAGCTACTTCTACGTGCCAGGATGTACCACCTTTCACAGTTCTACGTGCAGTAAACGGACCTAAAACATTTCCATTTACATCTTTAAAAACACTACAAGTATATTCTGTATGTAATTCGGAGGTAGGTATATCTATTACTCGTTGCAACATAGGAGTTGGTGTTGATGCAAAACAATCCATTAACATCTGTCTATCATTAATAATATGGACATTGCGAGATGAAGTACCACTGCGTGCCTTTAACACTACTGGGTAACCCATTTCTTCAGCTATTTTTACTGCCTCATCTTGGTTAGATGGTAAGGCTGCTTCTGCATATGGCAGTCCTTCTTCACGAAGAAACTCTGCTGTTAACCATTTGTCATCAGCTATATTTATCGTTTCTTCAGGCGCCGCAATTATCAAAACACCAGTAAGTTCTTCTAATTTTTTCTTATTTTTAGAAAAGAAAAGTAAATCGAACTCAGATCCTATCATTACAACATCTATTCTATTTTTTTCTATAGCAAAAACAATCTCATTTAATGATCCTTCATCTTCAACGGGCGGTAAAATAATTGCTTCATCCGTTCTATAAAGCGCTGAATTCATACAAGTTATATCTGAACTGATAATAGTTACTGGAAGGTTAGATACTCGTAAAGCCTTAATGATACCTTGGCCAACTCCGCTACCTGCTCCTGTTACTAATACTCGGCAATTTTTATGCATTTCTTACCTCACGTTCAAGCAACCGAACGATTTCACCAACCTCATTTAATGTATGAGCATTTGAACCAAACGTTACAAGCGCATCATATTCTTGACACCATTGTAAAAATTTTAGAGGATCTGGGTGATAGTGAGAATTAATCTCGATAGCTACTCTATACTGTGCTGCTCTTGCAATTAATTCACGAATCATGTCATCAGGTGGAACCTGTTTAAATCGTCTGTAACTCATACCAAACATATGCCCCAAAATATCAACATTAGGATTTTCAAGGGCTGCCCACGATAACTTAAATTCAATTTCAACGGCTTCATCAGGATTTGTTTCATCAAATTGCATAGTTTTTCCATTACTATCAATAAATCTATGCACGCTCGCCATTACAAAATCGCATAAGTCACTGATAGCTGGAACCGTGTCAATTTCTCCATCAATAGTTTCTACTTTAACTTCTGTCCCCACATAGGCTTTACATCTTTCGGTAGGTAACAAACGAACCTCTTCAGCAAATTTTGAGAACCAATCTGTACTCGTTTTGCGGCTATGTTCGCTATATAAAACAGTCGTAAGATTATTCTCAATAGCACTATTGTAAACCTCGACCACAGAAGACTCACCATCAGTCCAAGATGTATGAAGATGTGAATCTATCCGAGGCAGTTTTGAGAATTCAATTAAATTTGCATTGAATATTAATCCAGGCCTTTCTTCAAAGTTCTTTAATTTTTCTATCATATATTTCTCAAAATTAAAATTATCTTTTACCTATTAAAGATTTCTAGTTATTCTTATCAATAACCTTTCAAAATAAATTCGTGCTGCTCGGTATATTAATGAGCCTAGATTGCAACGATTCAGCAATGTGCAGTTCCATTTTCTGACATTGTTGATATGGTGTTAACATATTTAATAACGTCCATGCAGGGCGAGTCATAAAACCTGCATCATTGGTCGCCCATTAATAGTACTACCCAATGACTCTGCTGCATCTTCAATTAGAATAAGGTGAAAGTCTCTAGCAACAGATAGTAAACCTTCAATATCAATGGGATGTCCAAATGTGTGCATTGGAACTAACACTCGTATAATTTTACCTGTATTTCGATTCACACATTGTTTATTACGAATTTCTGATATGTTATTTAGATAATCACGTAGAGCATGAGGATCTATTCCAAGCGTCTTTTCTTCGCTATCAACGAAGTGGGGCTCAGCTCCACAATAGGCAACAGCATTTGCAGTAGCTACAAAAGTCAGTGCAGGAATAAGAACTTCATCACCTTGCTTTACACCAGACAACTTTAGAGAAATATGCAAAGCTGCCGTACCATTAACTACTGAAATAGCGTGCTTAGCACCAGTATAAAGAGCTAAATCAGATTTAAAACGATCAACAAACTTTCCTACTGAAGAAACAAAAGTTGAGTCCAAGCATTCCTTAATATATATCCATTCGTTGTCTGCAAAACAGGGCTCATGAAGCCCTACTGGCTTTGATCCTACTACAGTTCGAATTGCATCAACAATTTATTGAGAAAGCGAAGGTGTGACATTAACTACGTTCACAGGTTGTAGATATCCGCTTTATAAGTAGCCAGATGTGCTGGAATACTGATCCATTCAGCAGTTTCAGCTAGGCCTCGTTTAAAACCTTCACGGCCACCATAACTAGGTTGCCAACCAAAGAGGTCCTTGGCTTTTGTATTATCAGCCCATAAACGTTCAACCTCAGAGTTTTCAGGTCTCAAACGTGCCTCGTCGGTAATGATTTCGATCTCAGTATTCATAGCCTCAGCAATTAAATTTGCTGTTTCACCTATAGAAATTTCAAAATTACTACCAAAGTTGACTACTTCACCCAAGCCTTGATCCGAATTAAGAGCTGCAATGAAGCCTGATACAGTATCCTGAACAAAGTTAAAATCACGTGTTGGCGATACCGCACCTAGTTTTATTTTACGCTTGCCATTGGCAATCTGAGTGATGATAGTTGGAATCACAGCGCGAGCAGATTGGCGTGGGCCATAGGTATTAAAAGGCCTAGCAATTACTACAGGTAAATCAAAAGATGAATAAAAAGAATAAGCTAACTGATCTGCTGCAATTTTAGTAGCCGAATAAGGCGATTGACCTTGCAATGGATGTTCTTCGGTAATAGGTACAAATTTAGCTGTGCCATATACTTCACTTGTAGATGTATGGATAACTCTTTGAACACCTAACTCACGGGCAGCTTGCAGAACATTAAGCGTCCCTTTTACATTTGTATCAACATAAGTATCTGGTGAGTGATATGAGAAAGGTATTGCAATGAGTGCAGCCAAATGTAGAACTGCATCACACCCTTTCATCGCTTTCTTTACGCCATGAGGATCACGGATGTCTCCAGTAAAAACTTCAAATTGTCCTTTTAACTCAGCTGCACACTGGTCAAGCCAACCCCAAGAATTAAAAGAATTATAAAGTACAAATGCTCTTACATCATAACCAGCGTGCACTAATGCTTCGACTAAGTGAGAGCCTATAAAACCATCTGAGCCTGTAACGAGAATTTTCATAAATTTTCTTTTCATATAATTAATAATTAACTTCCAAATAATGTCTAAATTTTATGACGCAAAATAACATTTAAAAATCACTTTTTTATTTAGGCGGAAGTATTTCTGCTGGCGTGCCCGTTTCAACGATCTTACCTTGTCCCAACCTGAACAATCTGTCGCAATGTTCAACTGTGGACAACCTATGAGCCACAATTATAATTGTCTTTTGACCATGCAACGCCATAACGGCTTTCATCACATCAACTTCCGTTTCAATATCAAGTGCACTAGTCGCTTCATCAAGAACTAGGACATCAGGATCGTGGTATAAAGCCCTCGCTATACCAATTCTCTGACGTTGCCCCCCTGAAATGCGAATACCACGTTCACCCACAAGAGTTTCCATTCCATCTGGAAGACTTGAGACAAAGTCATCAAGTTGAGCAGCTTGAATGGCATACTTAACGGCAACATTATCAATCTGATCATCAGGTAGACCAAAAGCAATATTACGTCGAAATGTATCGTCTGTAAGGTAAATTGACTGAGGAACATACCCTATTTGATCTTGCCATTGTCGAATGTCCAATTGAATATCCTGATCATCTACTTCAACGAAGCCAGCCTCGGGAACTAGAAGTCCTAATATAATATCAATAATAGTGCTTTTACCAGAACCACTTTCACCAATTAAACCAACTGTTTCACCTTTTCCAATACTAAGAGATATGTTGTTGAGCGCAGGAACAATAGCACCAGGATATTGATATATAAGGTTTGATATACAAAGATTTTTCCTGAATACTTCCGAGCCATTTCTTTGTTTGCTAACAGGCTCTGGTGACGCCAACATAATTTCTTCATATAGCGTATTAACAACTGGTAGATAATAACGCAACGACTGAATAGAGCTCAAAATTCTATTTACTGAGGGCATCAAACGAAAGGCAGCAGCAGCAAATAAGCCTAGCATCGGAATAATAACAGTCATATCTCTTCCTTGGCTAAGCATACTAATTACCAAGATTGCCAAACCAGAAACGGCGAGTAGTTCAAACATTAAGCGAGGGTAATTCTGAAGATTCGATTGAAGTTTTGTAACATGTGCACTTTTCATGTTATGAATATAGAACTGAGCTAGAAAATCACTTTCACGCCCGAGCAACTTTACATCTTTAGCTCCACCCAAACCCTGCTGTAAATGTTGTATACGCAAGCCATCATGAAACTGTCGTTCAACACCCCAGTGCGAGATTCGTTTACGGGTAATACGGTGAAAGCCCCATGCCGCTGTTCCCAAAACAACTACTACAATCAATGCACCAAGTGGTTCAACAAGTAACAAGAGTGTGGCAATACCTATAAGCACCATAAGTTCAGCAACAAGCATCTGGATACTTGTTATTGCAATTGTTAAATTTACTGTTTCACTACTGACATTGCGAATCAATTCTGCCGAATTTCTCTGTAAATGAAATGTGTAAGGTTGACGTAAATAATTGGCAAACAACCGATTCGAAAGTTTTACCTGTACATCAAAAACAAAGTGAGTTTGCTTCCAAATAAGGAATGCAAGGAAGAGGTTTTTGACGAAGTAAACACCTACGAGACCCAGCATAACAAAAACAATCAAGTCTGTTTGAGATGGCTGACCTAAATATTTAAAGAGATTAGCAACCACAGGATAACTAACGCCTAAATCGCCTTGCATCATGAGTGTTATGACAGGGATAATTAATCCAATACCCAAAGTCTCTAATAACATTCCTACAATCATCAAAGCAAGCAGTACTAATGCCCCTCGGCGTTCTGATGGTGTAAGTAAATTATATATTTTTGTATAAGTTGTTTTCATAAAGAGTTAAAACTTACTCGCTGCTTATTGTTACTGCATAACCATGTTGTTTCAAAAGTGCATGTTGTTTGGCTTGCTCGAGATCGTATTCAACCATTTCTTTACACATTTCTTGCAACGTTATTTCGGGCACCCAACCTAACTTTTCTTTCGCCTTAGATGGGTTGCCTAGTAATGTTTCAACTTCTGTTGGGCGGAAGTAACGCGGATCAATACGGAAAATTATGTCATTCGCTTTTAGTATCGATTGCTCAGTTTTAAGTGCTGGAGAAGATATATCGATGCTACCCATCTCTTCAACGCCCTCTCCCTGCCATTTGATTTTAATGCCCAACTCCTCTGCTGACATTTCAATAAATTGGCGTACGCTATATTGCTTACCTGTTGCTATTACAAAATCATCAGGCTCATCTTGTTGCAACATTATCCATTGCATACGAACATAATCTTTTGCATGTCCCCAGTCTCGTAAGGCATCAATGTTGCCCATATAAAGACACTCTTCCAAACCTTGACTAATATTAGAGAGGCCGCGAGTAATTTTACGGGTTACAAAGGTTTCTCCACGTACTGGAGATTCATGATTAAACAAGATGCCGTTGCAGGCATACATGCCGTAGGCTTCACGATAGTTAACGGTAATCCAGTAGGCGTACAGCTTTGCTGCTGCGTATGGAGATCTTGGGTAAAAAGGGGTGGTTTCTTTTTGTGGAGTTTCTTGCACTTCCCCGTATAGCTCTGAAGTAGAGGCTTGGTAGTATCTAGTTTTCTTCTCAAGGCCTGAGATGCGAATGGCTTCTAATATGCGTAGTGCGCCAAGACCCACAGTGTCTGCTGTGTATTCTGGGGTTTCAAATGAGACGGCTACGTGTGATTGCGCTCCAAGGTTGTAGATTTCATCAGGTTGGATTTGTTGAATGATACGCACTAAACTCATTGAAT
>Ga0233441_1003592_pt1 | contig 10260 bp, 10 predicted proteins | sample SI_123_September_4_FD_182781 | JGI IMG/M metagenome (GOLD analysis project Ga0233441, IMG submission 182781) | Seawater microbial communities from Saanich Inlet, British Columbia, Canada - SI_123_September2016_135_MG | ecosystem: Environmental > Aquatic > Marine > Inlet | place: Canada: British... | reverse complement strand
GGCAAAATTGTATGCTTTATTATAATCTTTCAGCATTATATAAAGCGTAGCAATATTATTAATTATTGTTGCATCTTGTGGGAAAAATTCGTGGGCTTGCATAAGTATATTAAGAGCCTTTTTATCGTTTTTTTGTTGGAGTTGCACCGTAGCATCATTGAATAATTCTTTTGCTTTTACATATTTTTCTCGAGCAACAACATCCTTTGCGATTTCTAGATACTGATTATAAGCTTTTTTATTTGGAAATAAACTAACTGCTTCTGTATAAAACTTAATTGCTTCATCCCATTTCTTTTGCATAATACTACATTCTGCTAATGCAAGCAAATTCAACTCATTCTCCGGATACTCAGCATAAATATTTTCTAGATATTTTTCTGCATTGGAATATTCGGAAAGAGAAAGTAGGGTTACAGCAAGGTTAAATTTGTTTTCCACTGAATTGTTAAGGAGTATAGCTTTTTGAAAAAGTAAATGAGCTTTTTTAAAGTCATTTCTAATTAGAAGCTTTTGTCCTTTTTTTCTTAGTCGCTTTTCAGTTAGATCTTCAAAAAAGCTCATCATAAAAAATTATTTTTCTTCCTTATTCTCATTAGCTTTTTGCTCTTCAAGTCTCTTTTTGATAGCTTCTGCCTTTGCTTTTGCAGCTGCTTTTTTCTGAGCACGAACTTCTTTTAATGGATCAAAAATGGCGGCAGTTGGGCAAACATCAGCACACATTCCGCAAACAATACACTTATCGTAATCTATTATTGCTAAATTGTTATCCATTGTTATTGCATCCACCGGACATTTCTTTACACACAGTGTACAGGCAATACAAGCAGTATTATTTCCACAAGCTTTCCGCGAAACAGCACCTTTATCGTGTGAAGCGCAAAGAATATGAACACGTTTTTTTATTGAAACCATTTCAATAAGATCTCTTGGACAGGCAATTGCACATGCTCCACAACCTGTACAATTATCATTATTAACAATTATCATTCCATTATCATCAATGTGCATTGCATCAAATTTACAAGCTCGCACACAATCATATTGGTAAACACAACCATAATTACATGCGTTTGGTCCACCCGAAACTAAGATCGCTGCTTTACAAGTTTCTATTCCCTGATAATTATATTTAAAGTTTGTATTGTCTTTTCCTCCGCTCTGGCAATGTATAATAGCAACTTTTCTATCTGCTGTTGTGGCTTCCATTCCCATAATCTCGGCAATGTTTTTGATTACATCATCTCCACCTGGAGCACAGAGATTTATCTCTGCACCTTTTTCTACAACTGCTTCTGCGTAAGCTGCACAACCAGGATATCCGCAAGCACCACAATTAGCACTTGGTAAGATCTCGTTTATGTCCTCAATTTTCGGGTCAATCTCAACATGGAATTTTTTAGAGGCGAATGCTAAACCTAAACCATAAATAAGTCCCAAAGCACCTAAGGTTAATACTGAATAAAGTAATATCGACATTAAATTTCCCCCTAAAATTTGAGACCGGAAAAGCCTAAGAAAGCAAGTGCCATGCTTCCGGCAACTATCATTGAAATAGGCATTCCCTTCATGCTAACTGGTAATTCAGCACGTTCCAAACGTTCCCTAATGCCAGCCATTAAAATTAGTACAAGTGTAAAACCAATTCCTGCAAATAATCCGTTTAATATTGCAAGTATAAAGTTGTATTCAGATTGAATGTTTAAAATTGCTACACCAAGTACAGCACAATTTGTTGTAATAAGAGGAAGGAAAACTCCCAACGATTTGTAAAGTGCAGGTGCTGTTTTTTGAATTACCATCTCTACAAGCTGTACAAGCGATGCAATTGTAAGAATGAATGCAATCGTTTGTAAAAATTCAATATGCAGAGGAACCAAAAGATATGTATGAATTAGCCATGTAAATGTAGACGCCATTGTCATCACAAAGATTACAGCCATTCCCATTCCTAAGGCGGAATCCAATTTTTTGGAGACACCAATGTAAGGGCATAATCCTAAGAATCTCATTAACACAAAGTTTTGAACGAAGATGGCCATTACTGCCATGAAAAGTATTTTTCCAACAAATTCCATCTATATCTCCTATTTCTTCTTCTTTAAATTCATTAAACCCATCAACAAACCCATTACGATAAATGCACCAGGTGCTAATATGGCTACGAGCATTGGTTGATAAGATTCAGGTAAAACGTTAATTCCTAGGAATTGTCCAGCACCCAATACTTCACGAATACCACCGATAACAACTAATGCTAAGGTAAATCCAAATCCCATTCCTAATCCATCAACAACAGATCTAAGAACATTGTTCTTGCTGGCAAAAGCCTCCGCTCTACCTAAAATTATACAGTTAACAACTATAAGCGGAATGAATAACCCCAAACTTTTATGTATCGCCGGAAGATATGCATGCATCATCATATCAACAATAGTTACAAATGATGCAATAACCACGATATATGCAGGAATTCTAATTTTTGATGGGATTAGATTTTTAATGAGTGAAATAAATATATTAGAAAAGACCAGTACGAAAGTTGCTGCTAATCCCATTCCTATCGCATTCACAACTGAGGATGTAACTGCAAGTGTGGGGCAGAGTCCTAATGCCATCACAAATACTGGATTTTCTTTAATGAATCCTTTTGTGAATTCTTTAAATAAAGTCATTATTCAACCTCCCCATCAGTCTCTTCTGTAGGAATATTAAGTTTATCCATAGCAGATCTAATTGAATTTGCAATAGTTCGTGTTGTAATAGTTGCACCGGTTAAACTAACAATAGTACCACCATCTTTATCAACTTTCATTTCAGCTTTTTGTTTTCCACTGAATTGAGCTTGGAATTCAAGCTTTTCGCAATTTGCACCTAACCCAGGTGTTTCTGCCTGAGATATAACTTTGATCTTTTCTATAATCAGATCAGTATTAATTCCCACCATTGTTTTAACATCACCGCTATAACCGTAAAGAGATGCTACAAAAGTGTAACCCACAACTTGTTCATCAGTATCTTTTCCAATATGATATGTGAGCTCGCCAACTACTTCTTCAAAAGTAACAGCAGAAGGAAGAACTTCCTTTCTTGCTTTTTCTTGTGCAACACGTTGATTCTCTTCGATAATTGGTTGAGTGATCGTATTTAAGTATGCTAAAACACCACTTGCGATTGCTGTAATAATAAAAAGTACAAAACCTAATTTTATGTAATATTTCATTTTTTTACCTCCCCAAATGGTTTGGGAATAGTATATCTATCTATCAATGGAACTGCAATATTCATAAGAAGAATTGAATATGAGACACCTTCCGGGTAACCTCCGATAAGCCTGATAACAACAGTAAGAATTCCGCAACCCATACCAAAAATTAGTCTTCCCTTTTTTGTAACAGGTGAGGTAACCATATCTGTTGCCATGAAGAATGCACCAAGTATGAGACCACCAGAAAGAATGTGGAATATTGGAAGCATAATAGACGCTGAGAACATTCCGTTGATTCCACCGAACATATATATAAGAACAAATACGGTTCCAATATAACTAACAGGAATTCTCCATTCAATTATATGTTTCCAAGCAAGATATGCGGCTCCAATAAGAAGTGCGGCAGCAGAAACTTCACCGATAACTCCACCAATATTTCCCCAAAAGAGATCTTGAAGTGTGTTCATGCCGGTTAAATTATCCATAACAGTATTTGCCATATCGCTACTTATTTGTGTCGTGTCACGTAATGCTTTTACCACACCTAAAGGAGTTGCAGAAGTTACAACATCTGGCACATTAGAAGGTAAATTTCTAAGTCCGTTAATAGAGCTTTGGAATAAATTGTTCATTGGTGTTGTGAACTTCCAACCTGCTGTCATGAGTGTTGGCCAAGAAGCCATCATGAATGCACGACCCAAAAGTGCAGGGTTGAAAATGTTGAAGCCTAAACCACCAAATATTTGCTTTCCAACTGCTATTGCAAAAATAGAACCAAGAACCGGTAGCCACCAAGGTGAAGATGAGTTAATATTGAAAGCAATAAGAATGCCAGTTACTACAGCACTTCCATCATTTACGGTTATTGGAACTTTTCTGAATTTTTGGATCAATGCTTCTGTAAAAACTGCAGCAGCAACTGCATAAATTGTAAGAAACAAAGACTGAATACCGAAAAAGAAAATTCCTACCAGCAGTGCTGGTGTAAGAGCTAAAACGACCTGCCACATAACAGAATTTACTGATATTTTCTGCTTAATATGCGGTGCTGCAGAAACAGCAAAAACATCGTTCATATATCCTCCATAATTTTGAATTAGGGTTTAGGGTTTCGGGGTTTGTATTACCGATTCTCTATCCTTAATCCAACTTTTATTTAATATTATTTATTTACTTCGATTCTTTTCACTAACTTTAATTTTTCCGATATCTATCCATTGAATAAGTTTGATATGAGAAGGACACACATAAGCACAACTTCCACATTTTATGCAATCCATCACACCACTTTTCTCTGCTGAATCCCAATCATCATTACGAACGTGATGAGCAATAAAACTAGGAATAATATTCATTGGACAAATATCTACACAGCGAGCACAACGCAGACATACATCTTCACTATCTTTATGAGCTTCTTTTTTATTGAATAAAAGTAAGCCGGAACTTCCTTTGGTCATTGGTGTTTCTAAAGATGGAATTGCAAATCCCATCATAGGTCCACCCGATATCACTTTGCTAATATCTTCTGTGGTACCACCGCAATATTCCAAAAGGTCAGAATAATATGTTCCAATACGAGCTTTAATGTTTTTTGGATTTTTTACGATCTTACCGCTTATTGTGATAACTCTATCAACAAGAGGTTTTTTGTAACGTACAGCTTCAAAAACAGCGATAGCAGTTCCCACATTTTGAACAACTACATTCACATCCATGGGCAAACCACCCTTGTTAGGAACTTTACGTTTTGTTGCAGCGTAAATTAGTTGCTTTTCTGCTCCCTGTGGATATTTGAGGTGTAGACCAACAACACTTATGTTTTTTTCATTTTTTAGGAGATTCTTAAAAAGTTTTATAGCATCAGGTTTATTTGCTTCAATGCCAACAACTCCTTTCTTGGCATTCACTATCTTCATTAGAATTTTAAGCCCGGTTAAAATATCTTCAGCTTGTTCCAACATAATACGGTAATCAGCTGTAAGATATGGTTCACATTCTACACCATTTAATATTATCGTGTCGATTGTTTTTCCTTCAGGGGGTGAAAGCTTTACATGAGTAGGAAAACCTGCTCCACCCATTCCACAAACACCAGCTTCGGCAATCCGTTCTTTCATATCTTTTGCTGAGAGTTCCATAAAATTACTTTCATCAACCAATTCAACCCACTTATCTTCACCATCACCAGTAATCTCGATACCTTGAACTAATGCACCTGTTGGATGATTGAATTGTGCAAGCTTTGCAACTTTGCCGGATATTGAGGAATGCATTGGAATTGATACAAAACCACCTGCATCTGCAATTTTTTGTCCTGCCAGAACCTCGTCACCAATTTTTACAACTGGCTTTGCTGGAGCTCCGATATGTTGAGATAGAGGAATTACAATTTTTTTGGGTAAAGGCATTGGTTCTATTTTTTTATCTTTAGAAAAAGCCTTATTATCGTGTGGGTGAATTCCACCTGGAAATGTTTTGAGACCCATAATCTCTCCCTTTATTTTAAATAATACTATTAATAATAATTTTTATACCAAATTTTAAACTTTTATATTAATAGCAAGTATTTTTTTTTGCTCTTGCTAAAGCATAATATCTTAAAGTTCAGCTGTTGAATTTATCGATTATCAGGATGAAAAAATATTTATACTTTAATAATAAAATAGCACGTTCGAGAATAAACGTGCTACGATTTTATTATACAATGCGAAACTTCTTACGAAGAAATTCTATAAAGAAAAACTTCACAAATCTTCTAATTGTTTATGCTTATGCCATTTCAACTTTGAAGGTTTGACGCATATGACTAATTTTATTCATGTATTCTTCTTTTTGCTTAGTGCCGAGAAGATCTTTAGATGCTTGCTCTTTCACCTCTTCAAATTTTGCTTCAGCAGATTCCTGCTTTTCGTTTAACCTTATAATATGATATCCAAATTGTGTTTTTACAGGTTCAGAGATCTCATCTTTTTTCATGTTAAATGCAACAGCTTCATATTCAGGAACCATTTGCCCTTTTGGATATGATCCTAAATTCCCACCTTTTTCTTTTGAAGGGCATTTTGAATGAGCTTTTGCAGCATCTTCAAAAGTGATCTCATTGCTAGTTATTTTATTATGAACCTCTTTGCATTCTTCTTCACTATCAACTAAGATATGACTTGTATCTGTTTTTTCTGGAGTAGAAAATTTGGTCTTATTTGTTTCAAAATGTGCTTTTACTTCTGTATCATCAATTTTCACAGAAGCCATAAGATTGTTCACATTCAATTGAGTTAATATCATGTCTTTCATTTTTGAAATTTCATTTTTGAATTCATCTGATTCTTCAAGTTTGGTAGCTTTTGCATCTGCTAAGAAGAGAGTTTGGTTAATAAGCTCTTGCAAGATATGCTTTTTACCTTCTTCGTTTTGATATTGCATTGCCTGCTGTGGATCTAATCTTTTAATAAAACTATCTACTTGTGATTGTGTAATTTGAACTCCGTCTACCGTTGCTAATACTTTGTTATCCATTTTATTCTCCTATTTAATTATTATTTGAGGTTAGAAAAAAAATGTAAGTTTTTGTGTCAAACGGTATATTATCAGTTTCATAATACTTATCAAAACTTAGTAAGTATTATTTTCAATATCATTACGAAATAATGATTAAATAATGTATAAATTGCAAAATATTTTATATAGACAAAAAAACTTTACTTAATGATTTTGCAAACAATTATTATATTGAGGTTTAGAAATGAAATTAGGATTTATTGAAAAGAGAACATTCTGGCTATTGATGCTGGCATCTTTTTTCAATGGCTTTGTTTTTGGTACTTTCAATATTCAGGATGTTGTCGCAAAAAAGGCGTTGCTTGCCCTAGATTGGCAAATAACAATTCTGGTTATGTTATGGCCGCTCTCGAATCTATTCTCTATCTGGTGGGGTAAGGCACTTGAACGTTCCAAAAGTTTCTCTAAGTTTTTTGTTCTTACTGCTTTTATTGGCAGACTAGTTTTAATTTTTATGTTATGGACGCACAGCTATTATTCTTATTTAATAATCATGATCTTTGTGTTTTCCTTTAACTCACTTATAAGCCCTGCCCAGAACTCTATATATCGGCATAATATTTCTGCAGAAAACAGAGGGGTTCTATTTGGGTATACAGCAAGCCTAGTTACACTTATAGCAATAATTTTCAGTTATTCTGCTGGGAAGTTGATGGATGTAAATGAAGATTGGTTCCGTTACATTTTCTCTGTTGCTGGGCTGATGGGCTGCATAAGTTCCTTACTTATGGCAATGATAAATATCGAGAATAAAAAATATAATACAGCTAAGTTAAAATTTAAGCAATTATTTATAACGCCTATAAATAGTACTATTAATATCTTAAAGAAAAACAAGGATTTTGCGATCTTCCAAAGGAATTTTTTCATTTATGGAATCGGTTTCATGATCATACTTCCTGCAATTCCCAAATTTTTGGTAGAAGAACTTAGGATGGACTATTCGCAAACATTTATGGCAAAAGGCATAATATCTCAGTTAGGAATTTTATTGCTCTCACCAATCGCAGGTAGAGTTCACGATAAAAAGAATCCATCATTTTTTACTTTTTTAGCTTTTTTCACTTTAGGATGCTATCCTGTAATTTTATTGATCTCCAGTTATTTTATAGGTTCAGGAATTGAGAATTACATTGTTTATTTTGCTTATCTTGTTTTTGGAGTTGGAATGTCTGGTATTGTTATCTCCTGGAATATGAGTTCCATTTTCTTTGCAGGTGATGATGATGTCTCTATGTATCAAAGCGTTCACGTTACACTTACAGGCTTAAGAGCGCTTATAGTTCCATTTATTGGATATATTGTCTTAAAATATTTTGGTGTGAAAGCTGTATTTATTATTTCTGTAAGCATGTTTTGGTTAGCTTCGGTTTTAAGCTATCTAGATTATGTAAGAATTTGCAAATCTGGCTTTGAATATTCAGCTAAATTTGACAAGATCGTAAAATATTTTCGTAGAATTCCACCCAGAGGATGATTATTGGAGGATCATTGAGAAAATCAATTTTATTTATTTTATTAACTTTAGTTAGTTTTGCATTTGCAGATATTACAGTTGAATATAAATCTTCTTTAGCATCGGAAGTTATTAAAACTATCAAGATAGAAAGTGTAGATTATTTCAATGTTTTCGAACTAAATAAAACTTTCAAGGCCAATATCTCTGATGATCTTTTGGATCAAAGAATAAATGTGAATATTTACGGAGAACAACTGATATTTTTAATGGATTCGTCATTGTTGCAATATGGTTCAGATTACTTTAATATGACGCATAACATAATTCAACAAGACGGGAAATATTTATTACCTGTAGAGTTTCTTACAAAGATATTACCGCATATCTTTAGTAGTAAAATATCTTGGAAAGATAGTAAGCTTATAGCTCAAACTCCAATTGATAATTCAATTAGTCGAATTGTGTTGGACCCTGGGCATGGCGGGAAAGATCCTGGAGCTGTAGGATATTCCAAGAAAAATTTTGAGAAAGAAGTTGTTTTGGAACTTGCTTTAAAATTAAAGAAAAAATTAGAACAACAATTAGACGTGGTTGTTCTTTTATCACGAGACAAAGATGAATTTGTATCACTGCAGCAACGCACAAAATTTGCCAATGAAAATAGTGCTGATCTGTTTATTTCACTTCATTGTAATGCGCATAGAAATTCTAAGGTCGATGGTATTGAAGTTTACTATTTATCTACCGCTAAAACAGATGAAGCCAGGGCTGTGGAGGCTATGGAAAATCAGGTTGTTTATGAGTATGAAGGTGGAAAAGAAGCTGTAAAAAAATATGATGATCTTGCCTTCATTTTAGCTGATATGGCGCAGAGTGAGCATTTAGAAGAGAGCTATAATTTGGGCGCTAATGTTCAAACAGCACTTGTTAGTGCAACAAAAGCGTATGACCGTGGTGTGAAGCAGGCAAATTTTTATGTATTACGCGGTGCTTTTATGCCTGCTGTACTTCTTGAATTTGGTTTCTTATCTAACAAAGAAGAAGAGAAGAAATTGATAACCAGTTCATATCAAGATAAACTAATTGACTCAGTGTTTATTGGCATTAGAGATTTCAAAATGAAATACGATCAGATGCAGTAAACAATTCTGAAAAAAAATAATTATAAATATTTTGACAGAAAATACCGCTAACTTTTTCTGACTCCGAAAATTATAAAGATGGAGGAATAAATGCCAAATCATGTGTCTTGCGAAAAAAGACTAAGACAAGAGAAGAAGCGTTCAGCTGGTAATCACTATGTGAAGATGACTATTAACACACTATCCAAGAAAATGAAAAGTGATATTTCTATTGAAGAGAAGGAAAAACTCATCGCAGAAGTATATTCACAATTGGATAAAGCTGCAAAAAATCATATCATTCACAAAAGAACAGCTTCTAGAAGAAAGGCTAGAATCTCTGCATATTTTAATGCTGAGAAAGCTGAATTAAAAGAAAAAAAATAATTAATAATATATAAAACTGGCAGACATATTTTGTGTCTGCCTTTTTTATTATCAGCCAAAATATTAATTTGAGGAATTTAATGGATACAAACCTGCTTATTTATATTTCAATTGCATTTGCTATAGTTATAATTGCATTAATTGTAATAGTAATAAAGAAGAAAAAACGTTCAATTGTAGAGATTAAAGCAAAACCTGAGAGCTTAAAAGATAAGCTTGCTAAAACAAAAAATGGCCTACTTGGTAAACTTGCAGAAATAGTTAAATTACGTGGCAAAGTTGATGATGAATTGATGGATGACCTAGAAGAGATGTTGCTTCAGGCCGATGTTGGTGTGCAAACAAGCGGTGAGATAATTGATAGCTTAAAAGAAGAAATAAGGCTAAACAAAATAACCTCTTTGGAAGAAGTTCAAAAACACATTGAAGAGATAATTCGTGAATTACTCCTTAAGGATTATGGAAGAGAAACGGATCATCTTCGATATGAAAATGTAAAACCATTTGTCGTACTTTTTACA
>Ga0233441_1003589_pt1 | contig 10266 bp, 10 predicted proteins | sample SI_123_September_4_FD_182781 | JGI IMG/M metagenome (GOLD analysis project Ga0233441, IMG submission 182781) | Seawater microbial communities from Saanich Inlet, British Columbia, Canada - SI_123_September2016_135_MG | ecosystem: Environmental > Aquatic > Marine > Inlet | place: Canada: British... | reverse complement strand
ATTGGGTCTCACTTTACAATTCCATTACATTTTCACTTTTTACCGATCATACTTAAAGCTCTGGTACGGTAGCCTGCTGTGAAATTAATACAAATATGAACGCTGAAATAAGTAAAAAATTAATTTATCATATAGGTATAGCAAAGATATGAAAAAAATTTGGTTAATGGGTGGATTTGGAAATGTTTTGTTTCAAATATTAGCCTTTCGAATATTAAATAAAGCAGACGATAAAGTTAAGTATGTTTGTACATTGACAGAAAAAAATATAATTACTCGTTTATTAGGCTGGACAATACATAGAAATATTTATTATGATTTTATAGATAAAAAAAATGTACTTCCGTTTAGTTTTTATAGTGCATTATTCATCTTAATAATATTAAAATTTAATTTAAGGTTTCTTAAGAAATACGCTTTTTTTTATAAAGATAATGATTTCTTTGAGTGCCCATTTTCTGACAATATATTTGGATATTTTCAAAGTAGAAAATTTTTGAGTAATAATGAAGAAGAACTATTAAAATTATGTAGTGAAATTCGGGAAAAATATAAAACTACTTTTTTAGATGTAGTTGTGCATTTTAGGTGTGGAGATTTTATATGGTCTATTGAAGATCGTGCTTACTATAATCATATTAGGGAGTTATTAAGCAAAGAAGATAAGAGTATTCTTATTGTTACAGATAGCTTAGAAGATGCTCGAATATTCTTTAAAGAAGTTAACAACGTTAGCTTTTTAAGCTCAAAAGATCCTATGTGTGATTTTAAAAATATGATATCGGCGCGAAAATTCTATTGTTCGCCAAGTACTTTTTCTTGGTGGGCTGCACATTCGCTTGACAAAAATAGCGAAGTAATCATGCCGTTATCCTTTAAGCATAAGATGGGGATATATGTAAATAGAAAGAATTTAACAGTTTTATAGGATTTTTAGTAAGAAATTTTTCGAATTATATATTTAAGGTTGGATAATGAACAGTAGTAAAGTTTTGGTTGTAATTACCACTTATAATAGGATTTATTATCTCGAACAGGCTATTCAGTCAGTATTAAGTCAGAGTTATAAAGATATTGAAATTTTGATTTCAGATAATAGTACTAATGAAGATTCTAGGGAGATGATAGAGAAAAATTTCAAAGATAAGGTTCTTTATCATCGATCTGGATACGGCTTAAGCCCGCTTGATCATGGCATGTACATTGAAAAATTTGTCCAAAAAGAGTTTAATCATGAATTTCTCACATTTTTTCATGATGATGATTTGATGGCCACTAGTCATATAGAAACAGCAGTGCAACTTTTAAATAAAAATTCTGTTGCAGCAGTATCCGCATCTTCAATAACTATTGACATTGATGGTGCGATTATTGGTAAAAAAAGTTACTTAAAAATGTTTTTAGATAAGAGGATTTTTGGGTATTGGGGCGTTCTTTCAGTTTGCTGGCTAAATCCTATGATCTGCCCATCAATTGTATATAGAAAAAATCAAAGAAACCTTTCAGCTGAAGATTTTTCGGAAACCTCATTGGGCTATCATGACTACTCAAGTAATATTTTTACAATATACAAATATGGTGCAATCATATCAAGTAAAGAAACTTTTTATTATAGGGAGCACGATGGCCAGGATTCAGCATCTTTTAGTAATGAACATTTTGAATTACATATAAAAGCAAGAAATGCAGCATTACAAAAAATTAATTTAAATGTAGTTGCTGAAAATTTTGCACGTTTTATTTTTTCTATATTAGATTTTTTATACATTAAATATAAAAAAATAAAAAGCTATAGCAAATGAAAATAATGATTACATCATTTCAGTGGCCTTCTTATAAAAAAGGTGGAGTCTCACTTATTGCATTTAAACATGCTAATATGCTTATTAATAGTGGACATGAAGTATCTATATGTGGAACATCTTTAAATATAGAGACTGAAAATATTAAAGCAGTTAATAAAATCTTTATTAATGCTTCTGGTTCGGGCTCTTTATATTCCCCCTATAAAGTTGATAGGATAAAATTAAGGGATGAAATTGAGAGAGTGATGCCTGATATCATGATTGTTGAAGCATGGCACACTGCAATTGGTGATTTTACTATACGTATAGCCCATGATTTATCGATACCTATAATGATGGTTAGTCATGGCATTTCATTTTCTCCATTTTCATATACATTTAAAGAAATTTTAAGAAGTGTATTATGGCAATATAATAAGTATTTTATTTTTCCAAATTTGTTTAAAAAAATAGATGTTTTAGCATGCCTAAGTTTGACATCTTCATCAAAAAGATTTTATGATTTGGATTTAGCTCGTTACCACAATAAAAATATTAAAAAAATATCAAACTCACCAGTTAATTTTATAGAGAATAATAACACCTTTAAAGATAGATCAGATAGCGTTGTTATTATTGGATACTTCTCAAGAGTTAAAGCTCAATTAAGAGCTATAAAGATTGCTAAAGAACTTGCTCAAAGTGGGGTAGTGTTTAAGTTTATAGGAAAGAAGGAAGGGGCGTATTATGAAAAATGCAAAGCTGCCTCCACAACAAGTAATATTTTTTTTCTATCAGACGATGAGGTTAGTATAGCCAGTGAAATCTCTAAGTCAAAATTAATCCTTTCAATTTCTATTGTTGAGGCTCTTCCGATTAATTTAATTGAGGGGATTGCGTCTGGAACCCCTTTTGTTGCAACTGATGTTGGAGCTGTATCAGAGCTCAAGGGTGGAGTTACTGCCAAATATGATCATCTACTCTTTAAAGAGCATATTTTAAAAATTTTAAAAAACCAAGATTATTGGATGAAACTTTCTGCTGAAGGAAGGAAAGACTACATATCTAATTATTCTGACTCAATAGTAAATAATCAGCTTTTGTCTGCCATTGAGTCTATAAAGAGAAGTAGCTAGTGACGCAGTTGGCAAAAATATTAGGTATTCTGGCGAATTTTTTACTATTTTCATATTTATCAATTCAAGACGAATCCGGCACCTTTATAATTCTGTACTTTATAATTTCATTTTACGGTGTAATTGAAAATCAACTTTTTTATTTCCTAAAGAATAAGTCTAATTTACAGACATCTAGAGATCATCAAAAAAATAGAGGAGTTCTTTCCGGAAATGATATAGTTACGTATGTTTACCTAATAATTTTATCTTGTTTATGTATAGTATTATTGTACTTTTCAATACCTAAATTAATAGGGGATATTAATTTAACTATATTGCTATCTGTGATTATTTTTAAATTGATCGCTTCTTTTATTGAAATTTTTTATGAAATGATTGGATATGGCGAAAGGTCATTTATTGTAAAAAATTTGGTACTATTTCTTGCTGCTGCTGCTGTTGTTGCTGTTGATCAATTGTATTTTATCCAAACCCATTTTCTTTTAATTTTATATTATATTTTGTCATCTGTGTTATCAATTTTATTTATATTATTTTTTATTTCTAAGGATGATGGGGGGAGTTTTCACAGAGTTCATCAAGATGTTCAAGGCTCATCTCTTAAATTCCAGATGAGATTATTATTTTCTACTTTGATTGGCTATATTTCGGGCCAATATCTTTTTCTTATGATTCCTAATAATGGATTAGAATTTTATAAATTTACGGCAATTTTGTTTGTATTTGGAGGGGTTGTTGTAACAGTTGCATCGTCATCAATTATTTCAAAAAGAGCTATAAAAGAATCTAATGACTCGTTACGGAATAATTCTGGATTTTGGTTGGTTTTAGTGTCTTACGTATCAGTATTATTTATTCCATTTTTTATTAAAATTATTTTAGAAATTTTTAGTTTATTTGTTTTAATTGATAGTCAAATAATAGATAAGATTACACATTTAACGTTGTTAATTCATTCTGACATAGGTACTAAAATAATAGTAATAATGATGATTTCAAATATGATTTTGATTCAATTAATTAAAACCGCTATTTTTTACAGAAGATTAATTATAGAGCCGATATATTATTCAAATTTTATTATTTTAACCATTATTGCCCTGTATTATTTTATAAATATTACTGTAACGCCACTAGTATTCGTAAGTTTGAATTTAGTTTTTGCACTAACAGTTTTATTGGAATTATTAATTTTCAAGAGGAATAATCGCAGTGAACGCAATAATTTTTAATATTACCTTTGTTACCCTAATGATTGGGCAGACAATTTCTATTCTTGTGGGTCAATTTACAAAAATCACACCTAAAGAATATTTTTTGGTAGATTCCTCATTACTCGGATATTTTGTGTATTTGATATCATTTTTATTGTATATGTATTTTTTTAACTTAAGAGTAAAAAATTTAAAGTTTTTTTTAACTCTTTTTGAAAAAAAATATGACTTTATTTTCCTTGTATACCTATCTGTATTGTTATTTTATTGGGCTCCAGTATTTTTAATTAGGGGAATTTCCGGAGTTGATAGGGTTGCATACTGGATGAATAATTCCGATATCTATATGCAATCAATGCTCTATACAATGTATTTCTTGTCGTTAGCAGTTGTTTTGGCAAGGAATGGTAAGTCTTATAGGGTTTTTACTGCGGTATCTTTATTGCTTGTGGTTATTCTTTGTGGAGAAAGATCTACAGGGATTGTTTTTACTATTCCTGTGTTTGTGTTTGCCTTTAGAGAGGGTTTTGTTAATATATCTTTTTACTTACTAATAAAGAGACTATTGTTGATATTTTTGTTGATATTTTTATTTAAATTTTTTACATACTACTTTTTTAATAGTGGCATTGAAGCCATGCTATTTCGTTTTGTTGGAACTGGAGGGCTTATGAACTCTGTTATGCAAAACAATGAGTACTTTAACTTTATATCCAATCCAGGTCTACTTGTGCCTTATCAAGAATGGGGGCTTTCAGATAAGTCATATTTAATGACACTTTTTTTTACTCAAGAATATCTTGATATAGCGGAGTCTACAAAAGGCCTTACTGGTGGGTCAATTGTGGAAACCGTTACTTATGGATTTCATTGGTTTGTTGCACCTATAATTTCCGCCATACTTGGCTATGCCTTCGGGGCATTTGTTTTTTTATCTGCGAAGCTTTTACAATCTAGAAAATTTTTAAATCAGGCAACAGGATTTGTATTTCTTTTTATATTTATCAAGCGATTAACAGGTGTTATTAATAGTGGCTATATAACTGATTTATTTAGAATAGAAACCGCTTCTATCTTACTTGTAGCTTTGATTATTGGCAGTTATAAATTTTGTTATTTAAAATCAAAAGGTGTGTGAATTGGGGTTTTCTGTCTTAATGTCAATATACAAGGGTGAAGATCAGAATTATTTTAATTCTGCTTTACAGAGTATTTGGGATTTTCAAAGCCTAAGGCCAAATGAAATTATTCTTGTTCAAGATGGGGTATTAACTAAATCTTTACATCGTGTAATTGAATCTTGGAAGAAAAAAATTGGAAATTCTTTAATTGTAGTTTGTTTGCCAAAAAATGTAGGACTGGCAAAGGCTTTAAACAAAGGGATTGAGCACTGTAAATATGAATTGATAGCAAGAATGGATACTGATGATATTTCATTACCAAATAGATTTGAAGTTCAATATAATTATATGAATAACAATGAGAATATTTCAGTATGTGGCTCGTATATTGAAGAATTTCACAATGAAGAAGACAAGGGTTGTGTAATTAGATATCCAATCAAAAATCGAAATATATATAAATTTTCAAAACTTAGGTCTCCCATTTGTCACCCTGCGTGCATGTTTAGAAAGGTCGATATTTTGAAAGTTGGAGGGTATCCAAATTTAAGATTAGGGCAGGACTATGGATTATGGATACTTCTTTTATCCAGAGGTTTTTTATTGTCAAATATCCCTAAAGTTTTACTTAAATTAAGGGTTGCTGGAAATTTTATGAGTAGAAGGGGTTATGAATCTCTTAAATATGAAGTAAAGATTATAAGGTTGCAGTATGACGAAAATATGATTAATTTTTATGAGTTTGGGTTATTGTTAGTTGTTAGGAGTGTAGTAAGACTTAGCCCAGTATTTTTAAAAAAAATTATGTATAGATTCTTGAGAAAGTAAATAGATGACAGTTATAAATACGATATTCCAATGAGTATGTGCCAAAAAAATAGTAGAATTTATAAGATGTTCTATATAATAATTTTCAAAAAAACTAAAGGTTTTTTAAATGTTAAAAAGTAAAAGAGTATTTGATGTTTTTTTAAGTATTGTTGGCTTGGTATTATTTTTTCCAATATTTATTGTTATCTCGTGCTTAGTAAAACTAGATTCTAAAGGACCTGTTTTATTTAGTCAGCTCAGACTTGGGCTAAATAAAAAGCCATATAAAATTTACAAATTCAGGTCTATGGTGGTTGATGCGGAAAACATGAGGGAGGGCATTTTTAATGTAGAAAATGACAAAAGAATTACAAAAGTTGGTAATTTTTTAAGAAATACAAGCCTTGATGAAGTTCCGCAACTTATTAATATTTTCAAAGGCGATATGAGTTTTGTTGGCCCTAGACCACCTGTGATATATGAGTTAGGTGATTTAAATAAATTAACCCCAGAATTTGAAAGTCGTTTTGAGATGAAACCTGGAGTGACTGGACTTGCACAGGTTAGTGGTCGTAATGAATTATCTTGGGATGAGAAAGTCGTCTTTGATAATCAGTATATTGCATTGTTCAATAAATGGGGTATTTTGATTGACATTAAACTAATACTATTAACTATCGTGAAAGTGATTAAAAATGAAGGAAGTCATGAGATTGCTGAAAATGTTGAGAAAGACAAACGAAGAATTAATCATAAGGATTAAGCCATGTCATTGAATTATGAAATTTTAGATAATATGAGCGGATGCCTTGGCGATGCTTTTTATTTGTTAGATTCAGAGAAGTTTGGTCAGAATTTTGACGAGTTCTTATCAGTATTTACAGCTATTTACCCTAAGACAAATATTGGCTATTCGTACAAGACTAATTACACGCCCAAGCTGTGCAAAATAATTAACCAGAAGGGGGGGTATGCTGAAGTGGTGTCCGAAATGGAATACGACTTAGCAATCAAGGTGGGTATTGACCCTAAGATGGTTATTGTTAACGGGCCTTATAAGACTAAGCAGGCATTAGAGAAGTTTTTACTGGATGGTAGTATAGTTAATCTAGATTCTTATACAGAGGTGGAATCGCTTAAAGAGATCGCACAGAGCTATCCTGACAAGCAGTTTTCAGTGGGGCTGAGGTGTAATTTTGAGATTAATGATACATCAATCTCTCGTTTTGGTTTTGATGTAGAGAACGATGACTTTAACTTTGTATTTGCTGAGATAAATGACATTGATAATGTGGCGATTGATGGGATTCATTGTCACTTTCCGAATAGAGATTTACAGTCTTACGCACATAGGGCTGACAAGATTTTAGAGTTGGCACAAATGTTGTTTCCCATTCCGCCAAAGTATATTGATATTGGCGGTGGATTTTTTGGAAAAATGGATGCTTCTTTAAAGGCTCAGTTTGATACGCCGATTGTTGAGTATGAAGCATATGCCAGCCTTATTGCAGCTAAGTTTAAAGAGGCTTATCAAGAGTATAGTAATAATGAAAAGCCAACATTATTGCTTGAGCCTGGTAGTGCGATTGTAGCAAATACAATGTATTTTGTTGCCAAGGTGATAGATGTTAAAGAGGTGAGGGGTAGGAGTATTGCCACTTCTTCAGGCAGTAAGTTTAATATGGGATTGTTAACCTCCGCTATTAATATGCCTATGGATATTTATAGTAGCAACAGTGCTCAATCACAATATGAAGAAATTGATATTGTTGGCTTTACTTGCATTGAAAGTGACTGTCTTTATAAGGGATATAAGGGCAAGATAGGCTTGGGCGATTACTTGGTTTTTAGTAATGTTGGGTCATATTCAATTGTATTTAAGCCGCAATTTATTATGCCAAATGTACCAATAATTGAATATAGAGAAACAATAGGTACTTATGAAATAATTAAGCGGCAAGAAACAATGAATGATGTATTTTCGACGTTTGTAATTTAAGTAAAGGTAAATGATGATTAAGAGATATTTAAGATATGCTAGATATTTGATAAGATATTTTTTTGTAGAAATGCCAAGAGGGCTTGACTTTACTATGAGAAATAAAACAACCGGCATTTCAAGTGAGGGAAGTCATGGTTATGCTCTTACACCTGAAAAAGCATTCGATCAAATTATAAATGAATTAGATATTAAAAAATCTGATAATTTTATAGATATTGGCTCTGGAAAAGCGGGAGTACCTGTTTATGCTAGTAAATACAATTTTGGAAAAATTGCAGGAGTTGAGGTTGAGGAATTTTTACATTTAAAGGCAGTTAAGAATTTAAAGATATTAGGACTGACTTCTAGGATTGATCTCTATTTAGAAGATGCACTAAAGTTTGATAAATATCAGGAATTTAATATATATTATTTGTTTAATCCTTTCTCGTATGATGTTTATCAGCAGGTCGTGGATAGAATTATTGAGAGTTTGGATAATAGTTTAAGATTAAATAAAAATGTTGTATTAATTGCATACGGAGATTCTGATTATGAGTACATTAAAAAAACAAATATTTTTAGGTTAGATTATGAAAGTTTTGATAATATTAGGAATAGTAGAATTCATATATGGAAAATAAGAAAATAGGTCGACTAATATGGTTTAAAGGAGATATTATTCCTATTGATGATGCAAAGGTTAATGTATTGTCTCCTACAAGTCAGTTTGGCGCCAATGTGTTTGAAGGGTTGAGAGCTTATTGGAACATCTCTGAAAAACAGTTGTATATTTTTAGATTACCAGAACACGTAGCTAGATTGCAGAATTCTATGAAGATGTTGGAGTTTGAAGCTGTGTTTACTAATTCATTTTTACAGCAAAGTGTAATTAACATTATTCAAGCAAATAAATTTCAAGAAGACTTGGTGTGCCGACAAACTGTATTTTTAGATGGCTTTGGTAGTTGGTCTGCAACTAGTCCAGTGGAGATGTTTATTGCACCAATGGTCAAAGGTAGATATTACGAAAAATTACAAGGGATTGATGTTTGTATTAGCTCTTGGGAAAGAATCAATGAAAAATCTCTCTCTCCTAAAATTAAAATGGGTGCAAACTATATGAATAGTCGAATGGGACAATTAGAGGCAGTTCGTAATGGATACGACTCAGCGATATTCTTGAATCAAGAAGGTACAGTATCAGAAGGCCCCGGCTCTTGTGTATTTATTGTAAAGGATAGGGTGCTTATCACGCCACCATTAACCGCTTCTATTTTAGATAGTATTACGCGTTCTACTATTATCAACACTGTTAAAGATGAGCTAAACTTAGAGGTAATAGAGAGGGATGTTGAAAAAGATGAGCTTTATTCAGCTGATGAGATATTTATGTGTGGCACGGCTGTTGAAATAGTTCCCGTATTTAGCGTTGATAGAATTCAGGTAGGAATGGGCGTGAAAGGCAGAATAACTGCAGATGTTGAGTGTTTATATTTTAAAATTGTTCGTGGAGAATTTAAAAGATATAAGAAATGGCTAACTCCTGTTTATTGAGTTTAAATCATGGATTTAATTTATATTACTAATAACGCTGACTTAGCCGTTTCTGCGCAAAGTGCAGGTGTTGATAGAATAATGGTTGACCTTGAAATATTGGGTAAACAAGATAGACAAGGGCATTTAAACACTGTTATTTCAGGGCATTCATTAGAAGATGTAACACATATTCGTTCAGCATTAAATATCTCAAAGTTATTAGTGAGAGTTAATCCTATTAATGAACAATCTAAAATGGAGATTGATAGTGTTATTGAGCGGGGTGCCGATATTATTATGTTGCCCATGTTTAAATCTACCGCAGAAGTTGCGACTTTTATTCAATTAGCGAATGGTAGGGTGACAACTTGTTTGTTGCTTGAAACTCGAGAGGCTGTATTTGAGATTGATAATATTTTATCTATTAAAGGTATTGATGAAATTCACATTGGTTTAAATGATTTGCACTTGTCAATGAACTTAAGTTTTATGTTTGAATTACTAGCGAATGGCGTACTAGATAGACTAAATAAAAAAATTATTAGAGCAGGGGTAAAATTCGGATTTGGCGGTGTGGCGAGATTAGGCAGTGGAAGTCTTGACGCATCTTTAATCTTATCTGAGCACATCAGGCTTAACTCCAATATGGTAATATTATCTAGAGATTTTAAAGAAAAA
>Ga0233441_1003579_pt1 | contig 10288 bp, 10 predicted proteins | sample SI_123_September_4_FD_182781 | JGI IMG/M metagenome (GOLD analysis project Ga0233441, IMG submission 182781) | Seawater microbial communities from Saanich Inlet, British Columbia, Canada - SI_123_September2016_135_MG | ecosystem: Environmental > Aquatic > Marine > Inlet | place: Canada: British... | reverse complement strand
GGCTCCTGAGCATCATCAGAAAACCGTTCCACGTCGACTAGCAGTCGTGACAGAGGAAAATGGGCAATGGAAGCTTGAGGATGGCAATACAACTCATCTGTGTAAGAGTCCGTCATTAATAGTAACTCAGCCTCCAGCTCCGTGTCGGAGAGCAAAAACTGGTTTCTATACTCCTTGGGAATAGTTTTTGAAGCATGGGGTATGTGCAATATCATTATTTAAGCCTCCCTCTAGGTCGAGATCTGCGGGATCAACATGTCTTGTCTCAGGGTATTGTCTACCTTGAGGGTTTAGCACATGTTTAGAGTGGTTGCAATCCTCGCAAATCGCCACTGTTTCTGTTTTCAATTCTCCCCAGAAACAAAAAATGATACCTGAGAGGTATCATCCTGCTCCCAGTTTAGCTCCTTATTTTATGTCGCGGCAATTGAGTTAAATGACGACGTGTCAATATACACAATGAATCCGAATACTACAAAAGATTGTAAAACGACCCTATAACTTAGTATAGCTAACAGAACTAAAGAATTTAGGAATTTCGTTGCGGTCAGATGTCACCAACTAGTTCTGCAAGCAGTACTTCGTAATAGGCACATTCGCTGGAGTTTATCTGTTACTATCTTTGATCGTTTTTACTACTTCTTTGGGTAATTGTTTATATCCAATCGGAGTCAGAAGTATGTTCTCCAATTTTGCTATTTCCACTTTACAATTTACCCATTCCCCTGCTATTCCATCGGTTGGCATCATCTCTATCATTCTAGATGGTGAAATTATATGCAATAACGGGTTTTCTGGATGGCAAATATCCCAGAAATGAATCATATACTCTCCACTACGCTTTGAGGACGCTACACTCCATTCATTTTTTGATAAAAAGAAGGACTGCGGTTTTGAAGTGCATGTTTTCACTTCAATACACAACTTGGAATCTTTCCCCCTTGCCCTCCTGGACAATAGGTCGTAGCCCGCCTTATTGCTCTCTAGGGCTGTCCATTGAGGCTCTTCACCCACCCGAGCTATTTCGTAAAGATACGAGCAATACTCTCCAAGCCTGCCTATTCGGATCCTATTATACTGATCATCTGAATAGATTGCTGCGGATATTTTATCCCACCATTCAATTGCATCACGATCTGGAGTCCTATCATCTTCATTGATCAATTTTAACTGATAAAATACGTCAGCTATTTCAGCTGACATGAAAGGTATAGATTCTTTACGACCCATTTTTAAATAATATGACCAAAAAGGTTTTTCGACGGCAATAAAGTCCATCAGCTGGACTCTCGCAGCCGAAACACATGGTCGATTATCTTTTGGAAGCAAGTTCGCGACATTTTGCCCCATTTGAGTAAGGTGCAATTCCTCGCTTCTTAAAAGTACCCAGCCAGTTTTGATTGATAAATTAAGTGAGTCTTCTAAGTGAGATAAATTATATTTATTTACACCATTTAGGTAGGTACTCCTCAAATCTGAGTATTTAACTATGCTATTGCCAATAGTAGCTAAGAGCTTTTGACTATCCCAGAGTGCAGAAATCATTGTTAAATGAGTCCGTCCCGAAATGATTGCATCACGAACTCAAGATCGTTTCTGTCAATGTCAAACTCATTGTCATAAGTCGCATCTTCATCGTCAACATATTGGATCGGCTGCTGCTCAACATTGATAGTATAGTCATTGAGAACTTTTTCCATCAATTTGGTCTTCTGCAAGAGTCTGTCACCTATCCGATAATCAATTGTATCTTTGTGGACCAGTATCTCATACTCTGGATTAAAAGACTGCCCAATTCTCCTGATGCGATCTTGGGATTGCAACCAGTGAACAGCATTAAATGTCCTATCGATATATATAGCATGATGACAATTATGATGTAAGCTTATACCTTCAGATCCAGCTGCAGGGTTAATCACAATCACATTACAATCTGGTGAATTATTGAATTGTTCAATAGCATTTGCTCGTTCATCAGAGCTTACCCCCCCCATAATTATCTTGCAGTTTAAATCTTTAAGTCGATAAGCAATTATTTCAATATTTTTTCTAAAAGTTGTCCAAAGAATCACCTTCTCATTCCTGGCTGAATAGTATCGAGCGCGCTCACATGCATAGTCAATCTTTGGCGAACCTACTTCCTGCAACAATTCTACTGGAAAACCGGGTATATTAGAAACCTTATCTAGGAGTAATCTTGGATTTGAAATCAGCTGGAGAATTAACATTACACTTTGTTTAATTTTCTTGATTTCTACTGCTGTTTGGTAATCTAAACTGGAGATCACATCCTGTCTGAAGACTCTGTACAACCGCCTCATTGAATCACCTAATGGAATAACAATAGGCTTAAAGATACCATCAGGAATGTCTAATAAATTCCTGGGTGTCCTAACGTATACCTTTTTTATTTTTTCAACAATATCATCTACATTTGAGTTTATTTCAGGATAAATAAAGTTGAATTGAGGAATCAAATCATCCAACGCGTTTGGTAGGGGTGTCCCGGTCATTATTAATTTGGATTTTGGCAAATGTGCGAGGCTTAGAGCTGCTGAAGTTCGAATTGAGCCATAGGTTTTTATGTAGTGTGACTCATCCAAGAATAGAAAAACATCTCTTTGCAGCATAAACTGAGCTAATAACGTCTTGATCCTATCAAGCTTATGATAATTTACAATGTAGAACTTGTCTCCACGATTCAATATTTTTTTTACTTGCATGGGTTTTGTAGTATTTATTGGCGTAAACGAGAGCTCTTCATCTCCAAAGCAATCTTTGATCTCATCATTCCAGGCTGAAAAAGCATTGATTGGCGCGACTACGAGCAAACAATCGTCAACTTTTGCTTTTAAAGCAAAAAAGGCCAGTGCTTCGGTTGTTTTCCCCGCTCCCGGGACTGAAAAAGTTGCTCCTGAATTACGTTTTGAGAGTGCAAGAACATTGTCTATTTGGTACGGCTCTTTTAGCTTCCTTATGAAACCATTGTTTTCGAGTACACTTTGGAGAGAAGCCTTGGTTACATTGGGACTGAGCGCCTCATTCTCATACATGCGCCTATTTTCTATGGCATGTTCGACTAGGGATTTCGCTTCAAGAGTATATTTAATTACCTCCCCTGTTAGTGATTCAATTACTTCTACATCAGCCAATTTTCGCAGAAAACGATTCCATGGAATTATCATTTTATCGTCTGTTTTGAGAATCTCGCTAAAGCGATAGATAATATTTAATCTATCAAAAAGCTCACTGCTTTCAAAGCTGGTGATTTCTGCGGTGTGATTGGTCTGATTATACGAGCAGGTAGCCATTCATCACTTCTTTTTCTTTTTCAACGCGCTGGTAATCCTCTTTACCATAATTTCAATTTGGCTTAGTCTTTCAGTCAAACCATTAGTATTACTATCCTCATCGAAGTAGTCGATTCCCAATTTTAAGTATTCCTGAGCCTTTTCAATATATTTTAAAGCAGTATCTCGCTTTTCTTTATTATTCACATTGAATTTGTACATCTCTACCTGATCAACTACACCACTAACATTCTCAATTACAGGTGTCTGGTTTAGCATCTCGAGAATTTTGATCTCAGGATTTTTATCCAATCTTATTTTGTTCACATCTTTATATTTATCCTTAATCCTATCAAAGAATTTGGAGATAGACTGAATGAAGTGGTGCTTATTTCTGACATTCACCTTTGTGGGATCGACTAACAAGACGTCATGCACTATTTTGTTATATATATCATGATCTAATACATGACACTTATCTGGGTCAAGTTGATTGTCATACCATGCTTCAAAGGCGAGCTGATTTTTAAGTACAAAATCAAGCGAGAGCCCATCCTTTTCCATCATTTCTCTAGCATGTTTGCTGATATCAATCCATCTATTTATTTCATCTGTTTTTCCCTTTTCGGATTTTTTTTTGAGGAAATTACTATTTTGATATAGTGATATCACCCGTTTGTAGCCAGATTCAACATCTTCTTCATAACTATGTAGTATTTGGGCAAATTTCATAACCACTTGGAACCACCCAAATTTAGACTGAATTGAAGTATCTGTTTCCTGCAGAGCTTCAAATTTATCGATTTCTGGTGAATTGTTAGGAGACTCTAAAATGCATACTTCAATTTCTGAATAATGATTGTATTTTTTAGGGTTAGATTCAAACAACTCTCTCCAGCAGCATAGCCTTCGGTTACCCGAAATGACAAAGCCATCTCTAGTTATTACAATAGCATTACTTTGGGTGGCACCTTCCTGAAATCTTTTAAGCAGCCCCTCTTCACCTATCATCTCTCGAAGTATATCATGCTGCGCCTGTTGAGCTTTTTTCGACTCTGCATCCTTGAAAATGGTCCAATCGTCATTTTCGCTGCAAAACTCTATCTGATGCGCAATGGTTCTTGTATTCTCAATCCTATATTTGGGATGCCCAATGGGCATTTTGTATTTAGGGAAATCCTCGCTGTCATAATCAGTTACTCTAAAAGCCTCAGTTCTTAATGGCTTAGGTCCATATAATAGACCTTCAATCTCATTGATTCTGTCCGAATAGTTAATACCTAATTGCATGTTTATTATCCTCGAATATTGGTTCCAATGGCACAAAGAGGTATATCAATTACTGACAAGTAGATTTGCATCTCTCTGTCAAGTCTTTCGATATATGCTCTATTCCCCTCTGGGGCTATTGGACAAATTATTATTCCACGTTCTATGATATTCTTTGAGTAGCAGTATTGAAGCTTAAGTAAATCATAAAACAATCGAGCAATGTTTCCTAGTGGGAGGCATAGGCCTGTTTTATCTCTGGCAGCTGTAATAGTATTTGAAAGTTTTGGATGGTATCGAAATGGATATATCCACCCACGCGCCTCCAATTCTTTTTTTGTGTACTTTTTCAACTCAGATACACTGACACTTTGACCTGGGAGGTCAATAATCATCCTCATAATTTCCTGATCATCTTGGTGGAAGTGTTTTTTGTTATATAGAATCTTATCAATATCCATAATTATTAAACAGCTCTTTCCATTGTTTCATAATTGAGTTTGTCATTTTTGATTATTAAAGGGATTGATTGTTAGTAGAGTATTTTTAGGAGGGGTGTAAGGAGGTATATCGTCTCTAATCGGAAGTGTTCCTGCATAAGCAGCCTTCGTTCTCTGGGCAGCAATTTTATAGTAATTTTCCATAATTTCAGATCCTGCTACCCTCCGATTTAGTCGCACGGCTGCAGCCGTAGTCGACCCAACCCCTAAAAAGGGATCAAAGACCAACTCACCTTCTGAAGTAAGTGATTTGACAAGTCTATCAACCAACGAGATCGGAAACTGACATTCATGAATCGTTTTTTCTTTATGGTTTGCTTTCACGTTTGGTATATCCCAAACATCCGATGGATTCTTACCATCAGGATGACCGCTTGGTTTGCCTTTGTTAGGCCCCTTAAATGCTTTTTTCCCAGGATACTTCTGTTCAATTCTTACAGGGTCAAGATTAAAGGTATAGTTGTCAGACTTTGAGAACCAAAGGATTGTCTCATGTCTACCGCTAAATCGATTCCGAGAATGGAGCCCATGACCAAAGTGCCACACTATTCGATTTCGGAGCTGCAGCCCCCTCTCCTTAAAAATTGGATATAATAGGATATCAAGTGGTATAACCTCCGTCTTATCACGGCTTTTATCAACATAATTTCCCACCTGCCAGCAGATATTCCCATTCTCCTTAAGTCTATCTATACACAGGCCAATAATTTCCTTTTGGGTTTCATAATACTCGTCAATGGAAATTTGTTTTTCATATTCTTTCCCGATGTTATAGGGCGGTGAGGTCAGAATGAGATCAAATGTATTGGGCGAAATCGATTTTAAGAAGTTTCTTGTGTCTCCCAGGTAAAGAGTAGCTCTATTCTCCTCTTTGTATCTTTTATATATTTTTAAATTTCTCGGCATAACTCAAACGAGATTCCTTTTTATCCAAAACATTTTAATTGATCCAACTTCATCCTATGAGAAAACAACTTACTATTTGATGCATTTTCTCCAAGTTGTAATATCCCAAAGCCATTAAAAGCATTAACAATATAGGTGTGTAACACTATTCTCCTCATTTCACCATGAATTATTTCCGGACCAAGAATCGTTCTGATAGTGCTGGACCTATGAATTATCTGAAGTAAACATTAAGCATAGCTTCTAAAACACCACGCATGAAAGAACATTCTTGACCTCCTCGCATTTAGTCATATGCTCGCCACACTTGGGACAGGGATGTTTGGCATCCTAACGTTAACACTTATACTCAACTCGCAACTTCTCAACATCACCAATCACTTTCAAATCCTCAAGATCATAACCATGTTCCAACCACATCCAGTCAACACCAGAGTAGTCGAGGATACGATGGAGTGTTAGTTCGTCGAGCTTGACCTCACCCGTGGCGTAGTATTCGAACATCACAGGTTCCACTTGAGCAATCTCAGCGAGGTGCTCGATGGTGATATCTTTGTCCTGGCAGATCTTTTTTAGCCTGTCTAGGAATCCTGGTGCAGGGTATTGTTTAGTCATGATTGTTACTTGAACCGACCAACAATGAACACCACAAATCCAAGAGCAAACAGTATCCCACTAGGTTGAAAATTTCCAAACAGAGCTACCATGATCCCGAGGATAATCAGTACAGTACCCACACCTTCCCATTTGGCACCTTCTCTTTTTACCTGGGTGGGTGCCTTAGAACTCTCAACAGGATTTGGAGCTTGTTTAATTGGGGCACCACAATTTGGGCATGCAGCTGCTTTATCAGAGACCTCTTTACCACATTCTGAACAATTAATTAGCGACATATTTACCCCAATCTCCTTTAAATTATTACCGTTGCGTTTATCTTAAGCTGCTTTCTGAAACAGACTCGCTTTGCTTGAAAATTGTATCCATCCACATCATTTTCGATTTGCACACCCTTTGTGTGAGTCAGCTTGAAGCCGTTGATATTTGCTAAAAGGGCCTCCGTATTAGGGCTTGAATCCAAATTTTGGAAACTTCCCACTTTGTTTTAGGTTCTTTTTCAAACCAAGGAGGCCCATATGTACTATTCCGGTATCGATTTGCACAAAGATATGTCCTTAATCACCACAATCAATGAGAATGGAGCTCTGCTCTCTCAACGAAAAGTGCCCAATCATAAAGCTCATATCATCACCTATTTCAATCAAGTCAGTCCCCAGGGATCTGATCACAAAGCTGTGGTGGAATCAACAGCCAACTGGTACTGGCTCAGTGACCTTCTCACCGAACAGGGAATTGATCTTACGCTTGCTCATGCCAAATACCTTAAAGCCATCAGCTATGCTAAAGTCAAAACGGATAAAGTAGACTCTCATACTCTAGCCAATCTGCTCAGACTGGATATGGTACCTGAAGCCCATCAGATCAGTCAGGACTTACGTCCCATCAGGGATCTCATGAGAGCTAGGCTTTCCCTGGTTGTCAAGAAGACCAGTTGTCGTAACAGTATTCACAGACTCCTGGCCAAGTACAATCTCAATCTACCCCAGTATCCCAAACCCAGTGACTTCGCTCTACTCAAGTCAAAGCTGCTTCCAGAACCCAAACTACAACTCTCTATCCTGGAAGAGCAACTGCAGCTCATTGTTCGTCAAATCAAAACACTTGAGCAAAGCATCCACCCTAAGCTCATACCCAACCCTGACATTCAACGACTTCTCTACATACCAGGCATTGGAAAAATACTGGCCTTTACCATCTACTTGGAAGTCGATGGCATTGAAAGATTCACATCTGTCAACCGCTTCTTCTCATACTGCCGTCTTGTTCCAGGAGCAGATAACTCTAACCGTACGGTTAAGCATAAATCCAGCAAGGACGGTAATAAGTATCTCAAGATGGCTTTTATGGAAGCCAGTGTGAGAGCCGTCCAATACTTCAAAGAGATAAAAAGTTTCCATCAGTCCAAAGCTAGAAAAAAACATAAACATATTGCCAAGGCACTTGTTGCTCAGGAGTTAGCCAAGATCACATATCATGTACTGGAAAGTCAGACCGACTTCAATCACATGTTCAGAGGCGTTCCATTGAGCAGACATAAAACAACGAAATGGCCGCGTCTGGCAAGCCCTGGTGCCTAACTGTCCCAGTGAATCACTGAGACTTGCTTTTTGATTGGGAAGCCAGACGCTGTTCCTGAATACTATCTGGAATATCCTGGGTTTTACCGGGAAGTCTTGAAACTATAATGGGTTTCGAGGATAAGTCCTGAAAGGTGTTTGGACGCTAGTTCGTCCCCCGCGATAGAATAGGATACCGTCAGAGTAGTTGTACTAAAATTGAGAAAAAGCGGATCAATTATACTTTATTGAGTGGGACTCTTTTTTTTCTGTTGACTATTACCTTTTAAAAGGTGTTAGATTTTTCACCGAGTCAACATGTCTCGATTATAGACATATATCGCTCTTCGGATTTCGTTTCTGTATTTTCTACCAACCACTTGCGCGACAAACATATTTACCATTGTGCCAAACACGCCAGTAGTGAATAGAACATCATTGTCACTATCGTATCCTTCACTCGCCGCCACAAAAGTGGCAGCAGTCATTAGTATCAGAACTATTTGATATTTCTCAGCTTTGGATTGAGCATTAACAACTATTTGTTGAGCATTAGGAGAATCAGCGAAAAACTCTGCTAAATTGTCAATTTCGAGTCTCTGATCCCCTCTCATTGCCCAAACCTTGTTTTTAAGAAGGTGCGTTTGCAAGAAAATTGCCTTGTCATCATAGCTTGAAGTTGAGGAGGAATCTGGACGATTAATTTGTCCGAATATTGTTGAATGAACCACGATGAATAGTATTGAAACTACCATTGCTCTCTTCATTGTCACTTCTCCTATTTATCTTTGAATAAATCTAACGCCCTACGTTTGAGCTGCGCATATTCAAGCTCTTGGCTAACTGTGATATCTGTTTATTTATCATTATTTTAGCTAAGCATTCCCCTCTTGGAACGTCAGCTCTAAACGTTTGTTAGGCCTATCATTCTTTCCAGAATGAATTAAGTTCAACAAACCTTTGAGGCAGCTTATTTACATCAAATTTTTGAAGCGTGGAGGTAGGTGGAACTACGTGATTATCACCCCCTGGGATCGAATCATTTAAGTATTTCAATATTTTGGGAAGTTTCTCATACTGAATATCTGGTGAGTCCTCATTTCTAAGAATAGAAAGTGCTCGCTGGGCTGATGCACCTAACATGCCCACAGCATACCAGGCGACCATCAATGCAATAGCTCGTTTATAGTACCAAAATGCATACTCAAGGGCACTTACAGCATTGTACTTTTCAGATGGTGATGAATCAAGTATGGTGCTCCATTCGGAATATGATGTACCAGCGATTTCTTTGTTTTGACTAATAAATTGATCCACATAATGTGTTGCAGAAGTTGATAAATATTGCTCAACATTCTTATTGATCATTTCAGTTGCACTGTCAAAATTAAAAAAATTCATATCCTGTTGAAAAAATGTAGTTGATGCTCTATCGAGCCATTCTCCAGTTATTAGTTCAGAGAACAGTTGACGTATCAGCTCTTTACAATATGAATCTTGATCAAATTTCGAGCGATAATCGACAATGGAGTCTGAAATCTTGGATTCGATTACGGGAATATCAAGTCTAATACTTTTTTCGTCTATTTTAATAGGTGGGGGCGATTCAATTACTTGTGGCCGATGGGCATAAGCGTACTCAACTGTGAACCAACGTCTCACATGCACTGCCATATCTTGCGGAAAGTGCCTATGATCGATAAATCGGACTCTTGTCCCAATTCGAAGCAGATTGTCATTCTCATCGTAGCATCCACGTGACAGAAATTCACGATTATCATCACTTCTAATTACGCAACTGCGATGGAGGGGGAGACCGATAACATGCATGCTATCAACCTTATTAATCACAAAACCCTCTATCCATCGTTTTTTGAATAGTGCCATATCTAATCTCCGACTGAATAGGCCTAACGTACCGCGCTTGAGCTGCTTCCTGAGATAGCATCGCTTTGTTCGAAAATTGTATCCATCCACGTCAATTTTGTCATGCACACCCCTGCGTGCGAGTCAGCTCTAAGCCTTGTTAACTTGAGACTTGCTTTGCTAGTTAATATATAATTTGCTGCGATTCTGAAATCAATTTACCAATTTTCTTCCGAATCACCGCCGCTGATTGCTGCAAATAAATTAGCATTTAGCAATTTGA
>Ga0233441_1003578_pt1 | contig 10288 bp, 8 predicted proteins | sample SI_123_September_4_FD_182781 | JGI IMG/M metagenome (GOLD analysis project Ga0233441, IMG submission 182781) | Seawater microbial communities from Saanich Inlet, British Columbia, Canada - SI_123_September2016_135_MG | ecosystem: Environmental > Aquatic > Marine > Inlet | place: Canada: British... | reverse complement strand
TAATCCAACTGCTTGATAAATTGAAGAATACTCTGAATAATTATCATCAAACCATTTCTTGTAGCTTGCCTCGTTTTCATATCTGTCAACATAACTTTGCGGATCTTTTATCTCATCAACAAATGATGCTAATCCTAATTCTTCTGTTGTTTGCTCTAGTGTTGTTTGTTCAGGTTCAGAATTACCTGTGATATTATTTACGGTAATTATAATTTCTTGATTATCTGAGAGTCCATCTTTTTTTGCAATTACATCAAATGTGTATTTTTTTCCTCCATCAGAAATAGATGGTGTCCATGAAAACATACCTGTGTTTGATATGATTTTAGCACCTGCTGGGGCATCTTCATCTAAACTAAATACTACATTCTTTACTAAACTATCTTTCAGTTTGACTGTAAATGAAAAGAATTTCCCTTCATCTATTGTTAGTTTTCCCATTGGACTAATTTGGATATTTGTTGATTTTGGTGTAGCAGAAAATTCATTTGATGCTTCACTAGTCCCTGCATTGTTTATAGCTGATACTTTGTAGGTGTATTTTGTATTGACTGTGAGATCTGTATGTGAATATGTTTTAGTTGTACTTTCTGTATCTGCAACTAGTATTGTATATGGATTATTGTCTCTTTTTACATCAATTTTGTAACCTGTAATTGGCGTATTCCCATCTTCTACTGGAGAACTCCATGAAAGATTAATTTGACTTGATGAAACAACAGATGCCGTTAATTTTATTGGAGGTGTGGAAATTATTCCTTGCTTTATCGTTGTAATTATTGATTCTTCTGAGATACTTGTTGAATTTTCTTTAGGTGTAGCAGACACTGACATTGATTCTTGTGTTGATCCGAATCCAATTTTTGCACTAATTGCAAATGTGTATGTTTTATCAGTTTGTAAATTAGTTACAATAAATGATCTAGTGCTTCCATTTGTATCGCCTACGTTATCATATACCCCAGGAGCAACTTCTCGCTTAATTTCATAACCACTAATTGTTTGTCCAAAAGTGTCTGATGGTGCTAACCATGATAATTTTATTTGATTAGGTGAGATTGCTGTAGCAGTTACCGCAGTAGGTGTTGTAGTTTGCTCAGGTTTTGCAGAAGTAATTGATGATGGAATACTTGTGCCTTCTGAATTAATTGAACTAATTCTATAAAAATAGACTTCTTCTGAATCTAATCCTTGATGAATAAATGCTGATACTGTACTTCCTGTATTTGCAGTGATTACTGTGAAGTCTTCTGAACCTATTTTGTATTCAATTTTGTATCCTGTAATTACAGGTATGTTTTCATTCATTTCAGGCTCGTCCCATGAAATCATTATTGATGTTAGTGAGATTGGAATTGTTTCTAGGTTTTTTGGTTTATCTGGAATAATGCTTGGGGGTTCTGGTTTTACATTAAATACTTGTATTCTATCATTGTCTGAATCTGCTACAAATAACAAATTCTTTGTTGTATCTAATGTAATTCCAACTGGTGTATCAAATTTCCCATCAGTAGTTCCTGTAGAACCAAATTTTTCAACAAAACAAACACCATCAATTATTTCTTCTGTTTCACTAGGACATGTAGAACCATCAACTATTTCAAATACTTGAATTCTATTGTTATTACTATCTGCCACATATAGCAAATTATTAGTGGAATCAAATGTTAATCCTGATGGTTCATTAAATTCACCATTATCATTTCCTGCAGAACCAAATTTTTCAACAAAACAAACACCATCAACTGATTCTTCTGTTCCACTAGGGCAAGTTGTACCTGTTACTAATTCAAAGATTACAATTCTATCATTACTAGAATCGGTAACATACAATATTTCTTTAGAGTTATCAATAATCATATTTGTTGGATTTCGAAAATCATCATTATTATCAAATGAATCAAATTTAAAGAGAAAATCTCCAGTTGAATCAAAAACTGATATTGAATCAGTTTGGGTATCTGACACTAAGATATTTTTTGTTGATTCTTGTACTACAATTCCTGTGGCTGATCCTAGATACTCATCAATACTATTATCTGATGATCCAAATTTTGATTGAAATTCACCATCATCATCAAATATTTGTATTCTAGAGTTATCAGAATCTACTACAAAAAATTTCCCTAATGCATCTATGGTAATACTGAGTGGATTATCAAATTGACCATCACCCACTTCATTTGCACCATCTGCATTGTTATTACAATCTTGAATTGCTATAATGTCACAAAATGAACCATAAATAAAATCCTCATCACCATCGTTTTCAAAAACATTAATTCTATTATTTTTATTATCTATAACATAGATATTTTTTCCATTTTTGTCTAGTATAACATCTGTAGGGTTGTCCAATTCATCATCATCTGTACCTGTAGAACCAAATTTGAATACAAATTCTGGTTCTGCATATGCTATTTGGATAGATACAATGCATAGTACGAATAATATACTAAAAATCAATTTTTTATTCAAGTTATAATTACTCAATTTGATTCGAATTTAATAAACTGAATAATAAATTTCACGACCTAATTGATCAATTCAGATTTACAATATTTCAAATTTTTATGTATTTTCTAGCTTTGAAAATTATGATTGCAGGTGCTGCAAAATACATTCCCGCATTCATCAAAATTACCCCAATTCCATATCCTAAAACTTCAAATTCTGATTCTGCAAATGACAATAATGACAATGATGACAATAATGGGGTAATTCCAATTTTTACCACTTCTCTGAACATTGGATTTTCTCTTTCCATATCCGCAATTGTTGGTGAGAATGAATAGTAAAATTGATTAAATCCTGTCATAAATGAGGCTCCTGAATTAGTATTCATTAATTGATTATCTCTAATTTCTCTAAGAAATTGAACTTGTGGTGCCATCTCAGAACCATATGCTGCAGTTGCAATTAGACAACCTCCTCCATTTGATTTTTCAATAACCACACATTCATCATTAACTAGATCTGTTCCTTCACCACATTCACCAAATTCTGGTTCTTTTACAATAGGCTCTGTAACTTCTGGTTCTACAACTTCAGGTGCTTCTAATCCAACTGCTTGATAAATTGAAGAATACTCTGAATAATTATCATCAAACCATTTCTTGTAGCTTGCCTCGTTTTCATATCTGTCAACATAACTTTGCGGATCTTTTATCTCATCAACAAATGTTGCAGGAATTTCTAATGGTGCTTCTAATCCAACTGCTTGATAAATTGAAGAATACTCTGAATAATTATCATCAAACCATTTCTTGTAGCTTGCCTCGTTTTCATATCTGTCAACATAACTTTGCGGATCTTTTATCTCATCAACAAATGATGCTAATCCTAATTCTTCTGTTGTATCTGGTTCTTTTACTACAGGTTCTGGTTCTTTTACTACAGGTTCTGGTTCTTTTACTACAGGTTCTGGTGTAGATACTGGTTTGTCATTTACTGTAACTGTGATTGTTTCTCTGTCTTCAAGCACTCCTGATTTTACAACTATGTCAAAGATATGTCCGCCTGATTGTGATTCAGTTGGAGTCCATGTGAATATGCCTGTATCTTTGTTAATTGTAGCACCAGTTGGTTGATTAGCAAGACTGAATTCTAATTGTGGAATTGTCGAATCAGTAATACTTGCAGTAAAAGATAATTCTTTAGTTTCATCTATATTTTGATTACCTATTTTTGTTAATTCTAAAATATAATCTGGTAATACACTTGCAACACCTTTTTCATAAACTAATTTAATCACTGTTCCATTTACAATATTTTGATTTTCTGTAAATACTGTAATTGTATATTCTCCTTGAGATTTGAAAATAAGTCCTGCATCTACAGGAATAAATGAAAATGTACCATCATGGTTTGATATTACATTTTTGACTAGCTTTTCACCATTGGGTCCTTTCATTGATGCAACTAACATCAATCTATCTACATCACTAATGGTTCCAGAAATTGTAAATTTATCATCAATTGTGAATGTTTCTTTATTAAGATCAGCATTGTTGATATCTGCATAAACTGGAACAATCATTAGAATAACTAATGAAAATACTGTAAATCCTGCTAATTTTATCTTCATAGTGTTTGGTTACACAATTCGTTTTTAAAAAATACGTATAATTTCTTCTTGTTTTTAGCAAAGAAAATTTCACAACATCTACAAATCTAGCAAAAATCTCATATACACGCCATTATTTTGTCTAATTTCCATGTCATAGAATGTAGGAGCTTTGATTTCCACTTTAAAATTATGTTTGTGGAAATCTAATGGTTCTCCATATGCTATTGCATTGATTCTATATCCCTCTTTTTCAATAATTTCAAATTCTATTCGTCTTATTGCAAATCCTTCAGTGATAAGAACAAACGGAATTTCCTCAAGCCAACTAAAAAGAAGATAACTTACATCTTTTCCTTGTGCTGAAAACCTTTTCTGGTCTTTTTCTTCTACTTTATCTTGATCTAATGTTAAGTTGATTACTGCATCAGCTGTAACTGAAAATGCTTCTTTGAGGTCTTTTCCAGTAACTTCAATTATTGCATCTGTAGCATGATCTAAAAACTTGTAACTCAACTACTTATTTTGAATTCTTTCTGATTATTAATCTAGGTGATTTCATAAATATGTAATTACACAATCATCCTAAAACACATGAGTTACTTGCATCATCAAATACTGTTCCTGCACCACATTTTGAATTAGCTTCTCCAACAACTACATTTCCTTCTAAAACACATGAGTTACTTGCATCATCAAATACTGTTCCTGCACCACATTTTGAATTAGCTTCTCCAACAACTACATTTCCTTCTAAAACACATGAGTTACTTGCATCATCAAATACTGTTCCTGCACCACATTTTGAATCTAAAATATCATTTGTATTGCTTGTAGGTATGGTATTTACTATATCACTAATTTTGATATCGCCTGACATTTGACTTTCTATTGCTACTGCAGACACAATAATAATAATAGATAAAATAATAATTACTGTTAATTTTTTGTTTGATTTTTTTTCCTTTTTAAAATTGTTTTTTACATTTTTTTCTTTTAACATCTTTGATGGTGATTCATCTGAATGTAATGAAGATCCACATTTAGGACAAAAGTTTTCATCATTAATTTCATTACCACAATTACCACAAAAGGAATTTTTCTTTGACTCTTTAATTTTTGGTTCTACAACTTTTGATTCCTCATTTTTTATTTTTTCATATGAATATTTTGATTCTTTTTTGTTTTCAGGTTCTACTTTAGGCTCAAAATTTGATGTTTCTTTTAATCTATTAGAATATTCTGGGTAATCATAAGAGTTGTATTTTGCAAATCGTTCCCCTGTATGATCTTCCAAATATGCTTTGGTTAATTCTCGAAGATATTTTGAATCTGATATATACAGCACATTTCTCGACTCTAGTGTTTTTTTGATATGTGCTAATCTTACAAGATCACCTTGTTTTAGTTTCAATAATTCATTAACATCATCTAATTGACTATTCACAAATTTTGTGAAATTTCAAAGTATATGAAAGTACTATTTTTTATTTAGATTATTTATTTTGCTTTTACATCTTTTTCTATAATTCCAAACACGTTAAGTTCAGTATCCATACATTGAGCAAACCATCCTATTTTTGGTATTGGCATTTTAGGAACAATTAACTGTCCACCTTTTTCTATGATCTTTTTTGAAAATTTATCAATAGATGAAACATCTATGGTATTTACAATTCCCATTTGTCCTGGTATTCTTTTTGATAATCCTCCATTAATTCCTGGTTCTTTTGAACCAGTCGTTGTCATCCAATAATCCATTGGCCCATCCCATTTTTTAAATTTCCAATTAAATACCTCTTTGTAGAATTTTTGTGCTCTTTCTGGATCATCTGCTGGAATATCAAAATGTGTAACTCTTGGCATAATTTTTCATCTCATTAAATTATTTAAAATAGATCATTTGATTTTTGAAATCTTTTTTAAAAAAGTACTCTTAGTAATATTATGGGTTTTCTTTCTAATCTGAAAAATGATTTGACATCTGCAAAAAGAAACAAAGCTGCACAGATAAATGGAAAAAATCTCAAAGGAATACTAAAAAAATTCAAAGAAGAAAGAGATCGAATAGAAAGAGAAACCGGAATTAGGCCTCAAATTGACGACACTACACAAATGTTTATGCAAAAAATTCTAAATGTGTGGATTTCAGAAGGTAAAGAAATTGATGAGGAGAAATTTTGGATTGAAGTTGATTATAACAGACAATTTGATAATTCTGTAGAATTCTATGAAAGAGGACAATAGTGTTTGATTTTTTTAATATTTTTCATCTATGTTTGTGCCTACACACAAAGTAATTTAGGAGGAATTTAGTTGCCAGAAACAAATGGAAGTATTTGATTCTCTTATAGTTTGGATTGCAGATTTTTTAGGTATGCATCTCTATGAGGGGATGTTTCTTGCAGCCTTTATAGAAACTATAGTTCCACCAATTCCAACTTTGGCAGTATTTCCAACTGCGGGTTTTATAGCATCACAACAAGGAATCACCTTAGTTGGATTGATTCCAATGATTATCCTTGGTGCAACTGGTGCCACTATTGGTTCATCATTAATTTATTTAATTGCATTAAAACTTGGACGAATAGTTTTACTTCGGTATTTAAAATATTTTAAAATAACTGATAAAAAATTACAACGAGTTGAAACTTGGTTTGAAAAACATGGTGATAAGGCGGTATTCTTTGGTAGGCTACTTCCAGTAATGAGAGAGATGATTTCAATTCCAGCTGGACTGTTAAAAATGAAACTTCCAAAATTTGTATTTTACACATTTATGGGATCTCTTGTTTACACTGCTGCAACAATTTTAGCTGGATATTATTTTAGTGAAGCAATTGGACTTGCAACAAATATTCCTCCTTAATTCTAAAAACTTCCTAGTGTTTTTTGTTTTTTTTCATCCCAAATTAGATCTCGCATTCCTAATTGCATCCTTAAAGAATTTGCAGTAGCTGGTCCAAATCCTTCATAATGATTATTTGCCATTAGAAATGCTTGTGGGATATTCTGAATCGCTTTAAGTTTTTTTACCCAACTTGTAATCAATTCGTTTTTATTTTTTATAACCTTTCCAAACTCTGAATCAGGAATTGATCTATCTCCAATTAATCTGATGTAGAGATAATTTGTGGTAATTGGCATCGGATTATCTATTCCTTCGACATCATTCCATACAAGACATACTTTTCTTTCCTCAAGAAATTTTATTGCCTCTTCTGAAAACCATGATTCATGTCTTCCCTCAATTGGATACAAAAAATCATCAGGTAATATATCAAATAATTTTTCTAATCTAGGTTTGGCTTCTTGAAATGATAATGATGGTGGTAGTTGTAATACAAGAGCTGTTACTTTATCATAAATTGGAGAAAGTGATGATAAAAATGAAAAAATCTTAGCATTTACATTTTCTAGTCTCTTTTCATGCGTAATTATTGATGGAAATTTTGCTGTAAATCTAAAATGCCTTGGAGTGTCTTTATTCCATTTCCTTGTCATCTCTTGACTTGGAATTTTATAGAATGTAGAATTGATTTCAGTAATATCAAAAATCTGTGAATAATATTTTAGCCAATCTGAACTCTTTAGATTTTTTGGATAAAACGTACCTGCCCATCCTTGATAACTCCATCCAGTACATCCTATTTTGATATTCATAACTCTTGTTGAATTATTTCTATTTTTAAATTTCTAGAATATTTTGAAAGCTGACTAATGCGGAACAATCTTTACACAGCCCTGCTGTATGCTCAGACCGGTAAACAATCGCCATGTATTTTGACAATAGGAAATTGTGTCAGCTTTCTAACTTACTATATGTCATTATCACATAAAAAGTGGATCTATTCTACTCTTAATTCAATTAATAGTATCCATCGTACTAATTTTTCTAAAAATCCTTCATTACGTATTGTCATAAATTAGTTATTGATTATTTTATAAAAGAAATTACTACTAATTCATTCATACTTTATAATTTAAGAATAAAATTTATTTCATGTCTAAAATTAATTATTTGATTTAACCATTACCATGAAATTCATTACTATTCTTTATATTCCTCATTTCTAAACTCAATCAATGAAAAGTAAACAACTTCTAAGTATTGTTTTTTCACTGATTATGTTTACTGGTGTTACTTCTGGTAATTCAGTATTTGCACAATCTGATGAAGTTGGCATATCTGATTCTGAAGAAATTGAAATCAATGCTGATGATGTGGCTAAAGACGAACATGATGATGACAGAGATGGAAAATACATAGATCTTGATGATAGATTAGAATCATTTTGTGAAATGACTGAGGATGAAAAAGATGCATTATTTACAGAACATCCTAAATTTAAAGAATTTGAAGATAAATTAGTAAATTTCTGTTCACTTGAAACTGAAGATGCGCGAGAAGATGCAATTGAGGCTTATATCAAAGAGCATATTCCAGAAGTAAGAAATCATGATGATTATGATCTTGATGATCTTTTAGATAGATTCTGTGCTGCAACTGATGAGGATAAACGTAAACTGTTTTCAGATTTTCCTAGATTAGCACAATTTTCTGATAGACTGATAAACTATTGTGAAATGTCTGAAGATGAACAAGATGCAATCGAAGATCTCTTAGAAAATTATAAAGATGAAATTATAGATAATATCAAAAAACATACTTCTGAGTTCAAAATGGATCATGACAAAAACATGAGAGAACATATGGACAAATATTGTGAAATGTCTGATGAAGACAAGAGATTATTTTTAACTGAACATAACAAAGCAGAAGATCATGCAGAGAAAATGAATCAATACTGTGTGGCTGATGAAGATGAAAGAATTGCTTTCATTGAAGATAATAGAGAAGAGCATAAAGAACATATGAAAAAAATGATGGAAGACAAACATCATTCTTTAGATTATGAGAAATTATGTTCTTTATCTGAATCTGAACTCTCTACAGAAATTACTGATTTAGAAAAATTAGATAGAATAATTTCATGGTGTGCAATGACTCCTGAAGAACAAGATGCATACAAGATGAAACATCATGATAATGCAGCCAATAAGATGCATGATAAAATGTCCTGTGAATGTCATAAAGGTGAAGACGGAATCATGAATTGCCCAATGATGGATGGAGAATCAGACATGCAATGTTCGATGATGGATAAGAAACATGAAAAAATGAAATTTTCTGATAAATCTGAACGTCTAAAAACAATGATTATGAGTAAACATGATATTTCTGATGAGAGACATGATGAAATTAAAATGAAATTCAAAGAAAAACATGGTGATTTTACTAATGAAGAAAAATCTGAACTTAAAATGAAATTCAAAAAACACATGAAATCTATGAAATCTGAAATGACTGATGAGCGTAAAATTTCAATTCATGATAGATTAGCTGAGATGAAGGCTTTCAAGGCAGAATTGCGTGAAAAATCATCTGAAATGACAGACGAAGAAAAACAACAACTTAGGGAAGAATTCATTGAAAAAGCAAAAGATATGCAATTGGCATGGATTTCTCCACGTACTCAAATTACTGCAGGCATTGATGCTACAGAAGTTGAATGTCGTGAAGGATTTAGTCTTGTTATGAAAGCATCTAATGGTGTTCCAATGTGTCTCAAATCTGATACCGCACTTAAGATGATAGACAAGGGTATTGCAGTTCCTGCAAACTAATTTTTTTTTCGTATTTAGTACAAAATTATGATCTATTGAGATGATGAATCAAAAATCCTAATATCAATTATGACTAATTCTGATTGTGAACACTATTGGACTTCAAACGGATCTTATTTTTGTGTTCATTGTGGAACTGATATCAATAAAAGTTAATTCTGATTTAATATTCATTTTTTGATGTATTTTGTCTGAAAACCTTGGGTTTTTGTAAACCTGAAAAATCCCTATGACAGTCACATTGACAAGATGCAATTATACATCTATGTTTTTTACAATCAAGGCAACGTTTACTCCTACCTGTTTTCATTCTCAATTCTTCTATTCGTTTATCTTTTTCAAACACAAAAAATATTTAAAATGATATTTCAAAAGTGTTCTGTTTTAAGATAATTCGTATATGAAACTGAATTTATTAAAAATTAAAAAAAGAAAAATCAATCATACTAGTTTTTTAGCATGAATGGGTTTATCCAAGATTGGATAATATTTTTATTCAATTCAGCAAATGAGTTTATGTTATCGCTAAAGGTT
>Ga0233441_1003577_pt1 | contig 10297 bp, 10 predicted proteins | sample SI_123_September_4_FD_182781 | JGI IMG/M metagenome (GOLD analysis project Ga0233441, IMG submission 182781) | Seawater microbial communities from Saanich Inlet, British Columbia, Canada - SI_123_September2016_135_MG | ecosystem: Environmental > Aquatic > Marine > Inlet | place: Canada: British... | reverse complement strand
GGCACTATTCATAGTAAGCATCCTCGCGGGTATCACTTATATTTTCTTGAGTTATTCTTCACAGATCTGGCATTTGTACTTAGCCATGGGTATATTAGGCATTCTTAGATCCTTTGATATCAATGCCTGGAAGATAATGTTCTATTCTCATATTGAAACGAAAACAAAGGGAAGAACAATTGGAACCTACGATGCTGCATACAGTGTCGCTATTGGACTTATCTATGCTTTAGCAGGTCTTATCGGAGATGCTTATGGCTTCAGAAGTGTAGTTATTCTAGGTGGAATTCTTATAATGCTTGGTGGAATCCCTGTACTATCTCTTAGAAAAGATAAAACCCTCTAACTTAGACGTTTCTTATTTAGATCTTCCCAATGAGCAGCAAATATAAATGGAGGAATCCAAGTAAAGTACTGGGGGAAAATAACAGGATTAAAAATAGTGAAAACCAAGATAGAGGTTAGTAGGTACATTGCTCTGGTAATTCTTTTAGTAAACAGAAGGGACACATTCATAAGCGTCGCAACAAGCAACGGAAGTCTAGGAAGTAAGAAGTCTGGCATTTTCCCGTTTAAGCCACTGTCCGAATAATTCACCAACAAATTATGATATCCAAATATCAACTTACTATACTTGGCAGTACGTGTAGCACTAAAAAGCATTGAGTACGCTACACCTTTAAAATTATCTATCAGGAAGGGTACCGCTGGTAACACAATAGGAATCAGTAAAAAGAATATATCCATTAGGAAGGGCTTTAGCTTTTTTTCCTTAAACAGTAGGGGAGTCAGATATAAAGGCAATGCGAAGATCCCTATATGTTTAATACCAAGCGATATTCCAAGTAAAAGATACGATAACCAGCTCTTTTTACCTCTAAAGAAATAGAATGAGCCTAGCAGGAACGCTATTGCTATCATGTCTTGTTTTAGAAAAATGAAACTTTCAAGGCTCCACAGATTAAACATATAAATGGCGGCCGCTGTATAGCCAACCATTTTCTTGTCAAGCTTCCTAAAGAACATATAGATTGTAAACCCGCCTAAGAAGTGAAAGATAAAAAGGATGTTTCTATATAGCTCCACGAAATGTCTAAACTCATGGTCAGCCATTTTGTACAAAACACCTAGAAACTGATAATAAAGAGGGAGCATTGTGGCGTAGTTGTTGTTTTCAACCATATTGCTATCCAACACAGCAACATAAGGGTTAATACCTTTTTGGATCTGCTCTGCAGCTTCATATTCAAAGTAAATATCTTGGACCTTAAAGTAAAAGGAGGCTTTCTTGAAATTACTGGAGTCGACCTTATAAAGTAAGAACAAAAGTAATAAGAGTCCTAGTATTTCGTGCCATCTTTTCTGTTTTCGTATCCTCTTAAACACAATTTAGTTTAACACTCTTTAAACGCACCTTTACTTTTCATTACGCTCATCAAGTCGGTAAATTCTTACAACATTTACACCATACTCATTCTCTATAGTGTGTACGGTGCTTTTTGGCTTGAACTGAGAAAACTTGAAGTCATAGGCCATGGAATATGGATTCTTAATACCTATTATATAGAGATGATCCTCTCTACTTTGGCTAGAGTCCATATAGATTCGAGCTATACCCTTGTCCTCGTTCGTATGATAGTCGTATGGGACCTCATGGGTTAGGTTTTGCTCGTTAACCCAAGCATTTATTTCTTCCCAGTAACGTTTATGTGGAAATCCCGTCTTATGTCTCATTCTATCTTCATGAGAGTAACTTCTGGTCTTCCAGTATAGGATCTGTTCTTGCTGCATTGGGTACTCTGTTCTGTGGTCTACAAACACAAGATAGCTTTGGACATATAAAAAGGCTAGTACAAGTGCTACAAGAACTGTAGAAGCATATCTAACGAGGCGGAGCTTTGACTTAAGGAAGAAGCTCATTCCATATGCTACAAGAATTATTAATGGGATGAAAATATTGTAAAAATGAAGCCCTGTATACAAAACAAAGTATCTAAAGAAGGCCAGTACAACTAGAAACCAGACTGTAAAGATTACTTTCTTTCGTGAGACAACAATTCCTATAAATCCTAGAGCTAAATAGAGATAATAAGTTAGGAAGGGGTTATAAAGAAAGAATTGCTTTAGATCTCGCCTTTCCGAAAAGGGTTTGCCCTTTCCTAGAAGTCTTTCGGCGTAATCAGTATTTCTTTCACTACCAAGAAGGTTTTTAATGTAGGGGACGTAATACGGAAGTATCAGGGCCAGAACGATGAGCAAGTTTGCCAAGATAACCGTAATCTTTATCTTTATTGGTCGCTTTTTATTAAGTAGAAACACTGCTATCAAATAACCAATGGGTATTAGTATAAAAACTGCATACCAGTGCGCGTAAAACCCGATACTAAATAGAACAGATCCAATAATGGTGCTTCTCATCAGGTTCGCGCCCTTTAACTTGGCGTTTATTAGGTCTGCGAAGTAATAGAGGGAAGAAAAGCTAAAAAAGAATAGAAGATTTTGATATTGAGCTATACGAGAGTACCCGAGAATCAAACCATTCGTGCTAAACAAAAAAGCTGCTAGAAAGGCAACTAGACTATTTTTGGTAAGCTTTTCAACCATATAGTAGAACATCAAAACAGATGCAATACCAAACAATGCAAAGGGAAGTCGCTGTGCAAGTGCGTTATCGTAGTTGCCCACAATAGCCCGTGGGATATAACCAACTAGCACCTGTAGTGGTCCTTTTTGTTCATTTAGAAGAAAATTGTAGGGCGTCATTGTTACGTTCTTCATTCCACCCCAATAGAAAAAGGTCGTTACTTCATCCTGAATATAGTCTGAGTAAGAGAGATTTATTAGGCGTAATGTGACAGTAACAAGGAGAAGTATGTATAGGTAAATTCGTGTTGGTTTAGTGCGCAACATTCACAAAGATTAGCATATTTTAAAGCCCCAGCTCAGTATAAACATCTAGATTTGTTTCATACACATCAATTATTGATGATAAGGAGTTTAAATATTTACTTATAACTACTGTCATAAAGATAAAGGGTATTACTGTAACAACTAATGCGATATAGGCCGTCTTTCTATTCTCTGGTTTAGCACTTCTAAAGTGTCTGAAAAAGGGAATTACTCCTAGAGGAGTTAGAAAGATGCTAAAAGCATAAATTTTGATCTTTTGATTGGTTGTTAGTACGAGGTCTTGTTGATGGATTGTATGACCACAGTGAGGGCAAAAGTTATCAGTAGTCTCTATTTCTTTTTTACAACTGGGACATAGGGTATTCACTAGATAAGTATAACTCTATTTTAGTAGGTAGGGGAGTTAATCCCACTTACCTAATACGAAGGTAAGAGCTGTACCTTTTTTACCGATTCTTCCGGTTCTACCAATTCTATGGATGTAGTCGTTAACACTTGCAGGCTCGTCATAGTTAATAACATGAGAAATATCAGGTATATCAATACCACGTGCAGCAACATCTGTTGCTACCAAAACATCAATTCTGTCCTGTCTAAAGCTATTTAGAACCTTTGATCTCTTGTTTTGTGACTTTCCACCATGTAGAGAATCTGCTTTAAAGCCTTGCTGTCTAAGTGAAGTAGATATCTTATCTGCATACATCTTAGTACCAGAGAAAATCAATACCTTGTGAAACTCTGTTTTTCCTAAAAGCTCATAGAGCACCTGTAGCTTTTCACCCTTTGATTTAATCTTTACGATATCCTGATGAATGCTCTTTAAAGGTGATTGTTTGTGCACCTCAAGCTTAATTGGATCTTTAAGCAATGTATTAGCTAAGGTTTCTTCTTTTTGTGACATAGTTGCTGAGAAGAACAAAGATTGTCTTTGTTCAGCAAGTTTTGAGATAACAAGCTTAATATCAGCTACAAATCCCATATCTAACATTTGATCCACTTCATCAAGCACAATAGTGTTGAAGCTCTTTAGGTTGATCTTATTTCTTCTTTCCAAATCCATAAGCCTTCCAGGTGTTGCAACAACAAACTGCGGTTTATTCTTTAAAAGGTGAATCTGAGTTCTGATATTTTCACCACCAATTACAAGAGTCATCTTTAGATTGGTGCTCTTTGCAAATTTTCTAAATTCTGTTTGGATCTGACTTGCTAGTTCTCTTGTTGGAGTAACAATCAAAATCCTGTTGTTTTTATCTCTTAAGGCCATATCAATCATAGGAATCAAGAATGCTCCTGTTTTACCAGAACCAGTGCTTGCGATACCTAAAAGGTCCTTACCGTTAAGGATTTGAGGAATTGCTTGATCTTGAATCTTAGTAGGATTGATGTAGTTAACATCTGAAATATTAGTAGCAAGTACAGGGCTTAAACCAAATTCAGAGAAGTTGTGTTCAGGGATATAAGTACCTTCGGGTGTTTGTTCTATAGCTTCTGATATATAAGTAGAATGCGCTATTTTAGATCTAACTAACCTTCTGTTCTTATTCCCCCAGTTACCACTTCCTCTTCTTTTTGATTTGTAGCGCCCACCTGAACGGTCGGTACTACCTCTATTGCTAGAGTGTCTGACATGCTTATTTTTAGACGTCCTATTACTACGACGGCTTTTTGAACCATTTTGTTTGTACATATTTAGTTTCTTTTGAGTTAGTGTCCGAAACGGACTGGAGAAAAGGGTCTCGAATCAATTTTAAACAACAACAGGGGTGATTGTACCACAGATACAGAATAATATTTGTCACATGCTAGACTTGTTACATGGTACCTAAATCTCTAAAAAATTGGTTTTTGATTCACTTTGCGGTTGATTTAATCGCTGCGGTACCTCTAATATTTTTCACGCCTTGGGTAGTCTCCACATTTTCACTAGAAGATATGTCCTTTGTTGCTCTAAGGCTTGTAGGAGCTGCACTTCTAGGCATTGGTGGTACATCTTTTGTTGCCCACAATGCAGGACTTGAAAGTTATAAGAACCTTCTAGTGCTTAAGATCATCTGGTCAACATCTGCAATTTTCGGGCTGACCCTTTCTCTTATGGAGTCTTACTCTTTAACCATACTGTCAGTTTTGATTGTTTTTGCAGTATTCTCATCTATTTGGGCATGTAATTTCATAAAACTAAGAAAACTATGATTACACAGAAAGAAAAAGATAGTCTTTTTGCAAAGCTTGTTTTAAGGTCAATTGTACTTGCTCTAGATTTCTTAAGATTTGTCCCCCTCACATTTGTTTTTGCTTATGTTTTCTTTACTATAGTGGTAGTTTTCCAGAACACGCCCGTAGAGGCTTCCTTTTTTAAGCTAGTTGCAGGCACTCTCGGTATAGCCGGTTCTGACTTTAGCTTAGATCTAAACGATGTTAAGACACTCTTCTCAAGATGGTGGTTACTCATAACTGTGGTTTTAAAAGTATTCTCAGTTATTACTAAGGTAGATATAGCAAAGGGAAGTGGCTTGGTTGCAGCTTCTGGGTTTATATTCTTACTAACAGTGTTAACCGTTGCTAAGATTGGTTTCTACTGGCAGATAGGTATCTTCTACATAATCACTGTATTGTTTATTGCCTTCTACAAACTCATCTCAGTTTTAATGAAATATTTTACTGACTCCATAAAATGGAACTAAGTGTAATCGTCCATCCCAATTCAAGAAAGCCCAGAATAGAATCAGATATGCTAAATGATCTACATGTATACGTGCGAGAACCTCATCTTGAAGGAAAAGCAAACATTGCTGTTACAAAAGCGCTTTCAAAGCACTTCAAAGTGAGCAAATCCGCAGTTCAACTTACTTCAGGCTTCAAATCTAAGAAAAAAACATTCAGAATTGAGACCAAATGAGTTATTTCGTTTACTTGGTTAAGTGTTCTGATGGCAGCTACTATTGCGGATATACAAATGATGTAGATAAAAGAGTCTCTGAACATAACAATTCATATAAGGGGGCTAAATACACAAGAGGACGAAGACCTGTTAAACTCGCATATGTTGAAGAAGTAGACACTAGAAGTGCTGCCATGAAGCGTGAGCATGCAATCAAACGCATGAGCCACGCGAACAAAGCAAAACTGGGATATACTTAACAAAGTATGTTTAAACTTACAAAGTTAGACAAAAGAGGATACAAAATTCTTGCCTATATAATAGGCTTTTTTGCATTAATACTCGCGTTGAGTGTTATTTCTCCCGATAGCTTCTTTGTTGTGATTAACATTTTATGGTTCTTACTTTTAGCTATTGTTGTGGCCTTTCTAGGTATTGGAATTTTGGTAGCACTTGGCTTAAAAAGTGAAGCTAATAAACTTTTGGACCTTTATGTAGACGGATCGCTGTCAGTAATAGACTTTGTAGGTTTCATAAAGGACTTCATAGATTACTTTATCTATCAATTAAAAGAGCTTTTGCTTGTACTATCCCCAATATTTGCTTACGCATTAAACTTCTTCATCTACTACTTCTTACTTATGTTCTATAAGTGGTATGGGACCACAAACGATGTAACTTTTATGACAGTGTTTTTGACTGCAGGACTTGTGATTACTGTTTCTGTTTTAAATATTATGGGAGCAAAAAAGCCCAAGGATCCTAACAAATGGTCCACAAGATTTTTTGCAAAACTTAAGCGTGACTTTGTTGATGCCTTGGAAGTGTTGATCTTTGTATTCTTCCTTACCATGGATAGCACTACTCTTTGGTTTTTACCTGAAAACTTAAGAGTTCCTCTGCACTCACAATTTGGTGGTTATGATCTTATGACCCGAGGATATTCTCTAGATAGCACAAGAATTACACTTACATTGGTCATGGTTGGAGTAGTAAGTGAGATTGTAAGAAATGTTTTGGCCATCTCTGTTGCAGGAAAGCATTATTTCGACAATCTTATGAGCACAGGTAGATTTAGAACCATAGATGCTCTAAGAGAAGCCCTTAGAGAGAGTTTCAACCAATCAAGAGATGAAATAGTAAGTTTCATTACATTTACTACAGTTCTTCTATTCGTCTTCTTAATGTTCCCTAGACTAAAGCTTCTTACCTTAGCTGTCGCCAGTGTTACCGCACTAGCAATCGATATCATATATCCGAAGAGATTGGCTATTACTAAGAAGGAAGACTTAGTTTCACGCTTGTTGGCAAAAGCATTCAAACTGTAATATGCACAAAATTTTCACTCTGCTTTCAATACTTGCTATAGCTGCAGGAGCCTACTATTTCCAAAATGACTTAGTTTCAGCCTATGAATCAATTGCTTATTTTTCTTTTTGCGAGGTTCCCATCACATACAGGGTAGGAGAAGTTGACCCTAAGTTTGGAGTCTCAAAGGAATATGTTACAGACGAGATAAGAAGAGCTGGAAAGATGTGGAATGATGAGTATGGAAGTATTCTATTTAAATACGATGAGGACAGCCTTTTAACCATTGATCTAACATTTGATGAGAGGCAAAGACAGATAAATCGTATTAATAGCCAAGAAGAGGGTGTAGAAATTGAGAAGGTTGAGCTTGGGGAAGGAATAGAAAACTATGAGGAAAGCTATGAAATGGTTAGTAGTGCTTTGGAAGAGCTCAATAAGCAAATTGAGTATTGGAACGAAAAAGGTGGTGCACCGCCAGCAATTTATGAGGAATTGGTAAAAAAGCAAACAGAGTTAAATAACCAAATTGAAACCATAAACAACATCGCTTCTACTTTAAATAAAGCCACCAGAGACGTAAACTCCAAAATTGATTTCCTTAACAAAAGTATTGGTGCTTTTAATGAGCTATTGGACGTAATGCCCGAAGAAGGGGTATACATGCCGCAAGAGAGCAAAATTGAGATCTATTTCTTTGACTCAGCACCACGCTTTGTACACACTGTTGCCCATGAACTAGGGCATGCCTTAGGTATTGATCATGTATTGGAAGATGATGCAATCATGCACCCAACTACTTCCTCTAGCCTTACATTTACTGATGGTGATACGGAAAGCCTGGCTATATTTTGTGAGGAACAAAGTAAGTTTGAGTTTCTAAAGAACAACTTTAAATTAATAATGGAAAATCTTGTACGAGAGGTTAGTTTTAGTTAGACAACAAAGTTTATAATCTTGTTCTTAACAAAGATTACCTTCTTAGGATCCCCAGTAACATATTCAGCCACAGCCTCATTAGCCAAGGCTGCCTTTGTGACCTCCTCTTCGCTACTATCTGCATCCATTGTGATCTTAACTCTAACTCTGCCATTAACTTGCACAGGTATTACAATCTCTTCATCTTTAGCTAAAGCTTCATCAAATTCAGGCCATACTTGTAGGTGAATACTGTTTTTCTTATCCCACTTTGTGTAACCATTGATCTTCTGCCACATTTCCTCTGCTACAAACGGCATAAAGGGAGAGATAACCTTAACAAAATCTTTCCAAATGGTTGTAGAAATAACTTCTTGCTTCTTTAGATGGTTAACAAATATCATTATTTCGCTTACCGATGTATTCATTCTTAGCTTATCCATCATGCCTGTAGTGTTCTTAATTAGCTTGTGAAGTTTAATCTCAGTTTCCTTATCAGACTTACCTTCAGATACCTTTTCTCCTATTTCATAAACATTTTTCACCAAGCGTGCACATGCTACAAGCCCATTTGGATTCCATGGGTATGTGTCTTCGTAAGGGCCAATGAAAGCTAAATAGGTTCTAACTGCATCAGCACCATAGTTTTCTAATACTTCTTGAGGATTTATTACATTACCCTTTGACTTTGACATTTTTTGGCCATCTGGTCCTAATAACATCCCACCAGACATTCTGTACATATATGGCTCATCCATAGGGACAACACCTATATCGTGTAAAAACTTAAACCAAAATCTGGAATAAAGTAGGTGTGCTGTGGTATGTCCTGCGTCTCCAAAATACATATCAACTGGAAACCAGTATTTAGCAAGCTTGGGATCTACAGGTTTTTCTGTGTTCTTTGGATCTATATATCTTAAGTAATACCAATTAGAACCTGCCCAGGTAGGCATTGTGTCTGTTTCTCTCTTTGCTGGCTTTCCTTCTAAGTCAGTAGTAGTATTCCACGCTTCATTCTTTGCAAGAGGGGAGACCCCATCTTCTCCTGGTAGGAAATCTTCCATGTGAGGAAGTTCTAGTGGTAAATCCTTATCATCTACTGCTTCCAAGGTTCCATCCTCTTTATATATAAGAGGAATAGGCTCTCCCCAATATCTCTGTCGAGAGAATACCTGAGGTCGTAACTTGTAAGTCTTTGCATAACCACCTTTATCTTCTTTTTTCAACCTTTCTGTTGCTGTTTTCAAAAACTCTTCTGAGTCCATACCGTCATATTCCCCAGAGTTAAAAATCTTTCCGTGGCCTACGTATAAATCACCTTCAAAGTCCTTAGGCGGCTCAATTACCTTTATTACATCTAGTTTATATTTCTCTGCAAATTCAAAATCTCTTTCATCATGAGCAGGAACACCCTGAACAACACCGGTTCCGTAATCAACCATGATGTAATCGGCTAAGAATACTGGAATTTCTGTTTCTACCTCTTTAAATGGATGCTTTGCAAAAACACCCTCAAGCTTCACACCAGTCTTGTCTTTGGTTTGTCTCTCAAGGTCAGATAGGGAACCTGACTTTTCGATATACTTCTGAACTTCGTCTTTGTTCTCACAAAGTTTAAGTAATTTCTCTACAGAGGCATGCTCAGGGGAAATTGCCAAAAAGGTAATTCCATAAATAGTGTCGGCTCTGGTGGTAAATGTAGTTAATTCCAAATCACCAACCATGAATTGCACATTAGCGCCTTCCTTCTTACCAATCCAGTTCTTTTGCGCGATCTTAACTGATTCCTCATAATCAACCTTGTCCAAATCAGAGATTAGTCTATCTGCCATAGAAGGAATATCTAATACCCACTGCTTAAACATCTTTCTCTCTACAGAGTGACTACCCCTCTCTGAAATCTTTCCATCTCCGTTAGGATCAGGCAAAACTTCTTCGTCTGCCAAAACTCCTAATTCTTCACACCACCAAACAGGCATTTCCTGCTGAATAGCTAAACCTTTTTCCCACATCTTTTTAAAAGTCCATTGGGTCCATCTGTAATATTCGGGACTTGCTGTGTTAATTTCTCTATTCCAATCAATTCCATATCCCATATCTTGCATTGCTGACTTAAAATCAATTGCAGCTTGCTCTATTGCTTCTTTAGGAGTAATTCCTGCCGCTTTTGCATACTGCTCTGCTGGAAGTCCAAAAGAATCCCATCCCATAGGGAATAAAACGTTGTAACCACGCATTCTAAGAAACCTTGAGTAAATCTCGGGCACTGTATAACGCATC
>Ga0233441_1003576_pt1 | contig 10297 bp, 11 predicted proteins | sample SI_123_September_4_FD_182781 | JGI IMG/M metagenome (GOLD analysis project Ga0233441, IMG submission 182781) | Seawater microbial communities from Saanich Inlet, British Columbia, Canada - SI_123_September2016_135_MG | ecosystem: Environmental > Aquatic > Marine > Inlet | place: Canada: British... | reverse complement strand
ATATATTTGGCTCATCTCATACTGCTTTAGCTCATCACGTGAATATATAACCAAACGTTTTATGTTATATCTTTCTAGTAAAGTTTTTGTATAATGATGCCCGAAAGATCCAGTTCCTCCGGTAATTAAGACTGATTTTCCATCAAGCATTATTTTTTAAAATCCTAGTGTTTTATTTAAATTAACATACAATAATATAAAAACTTAAAATATCAAGCAGCTATGTAAAGGTATAGCATTATAACCTCCATAGGGACGGATTTACAATATCTTCATTATCAACTGCTAACTCGCTAAAATCAGAGTATTTTACTTGTATTTGAGCTGCGTTAATAATTTCAAATAGCTGTTCAACTGTATTCAAACCAACAATAATTTTATCAATTTCACTAATAGAATTAACAAATCCAAATGCTAATTCTAGCGCACTCATATTTAACTCTTGCGAGATATTTTTAAGACTTTCAAGTTTTTTTCGTATTGGTAAAAAATAAGAAGGAACAACATCCAACGGCATTAATAAAATACCTTGTAAAAAAACACTTCTTGCATGTATTTCAGCGCCAGTATCTTTTATTTTTTCTAATGCACCTGATTCAATCAACCTGTGATCTAAAATACTTATTGGCAGTTGAACTAGATCAAAGTCGTATTCACTTAGTAAGCGATCTATCTGATTATTATTATAAACTGAAACACCAATCTTCTCAACACAGCCTGATGAGCGAATATTTTCAATTTCTTTAAATAACTTATCCCCTCCAGGTTTAAATAAATCATCACAACTATGGATAAGTAGCCCATATATGCTTTCTTTTTTTAATTTTTTTAAAGAATTATTAAAATATTTTTTAAGTTTGTTTGTATCTCTGTTGGTTATTTGATCATCTTGAAAGCTTATAGTTTTAGTTATAATATTCCAATTTTTTACAAGATTAACCTCCCCAACAACCTCCTCAGAATTGCCATAATTAGCCGCAGTATCAAGAAAATTAATATTATTTTCATGTGCATACTTTAGTATTGACAACACTTGTTTTTTAGAAGTTTTACCTTGTTTATTTGACACTCCATAATTTAGACCAAATTGAGCTGTACCAAGTGCAATTTTCATGTTTTACTATATTTGGAAGTTTTAACAAAAAACTGCTTTATACTGTAATACACTTCAAATAAAAAAACTTTTACAAACACTACTCCAGTGCGAAAAGCTGGCAATCCTTTTTTATCTCCAATTCTCTGAAGTTCATGTGTAGGAAATTCTACAATTGATATCTTCTCTTTAAAACAACGAATTGTGCTTTGATATTCAACAGTATACCCGTCTGCATCAACATTAATTACATCCCATGTACTTCTAGTTATTGCTCTGAATCCGTTTATAGTATCATAAACTTTTTCATTACTATTCCATAAAATATTAGCTGCTATATTAAAGATTATATTTACCCATTTTCTTGGTTTAATTTTTTTACAATCTTCTTTGTTAATAGCCTCTGGACCCAGACGACGAGCCACAACCATTCCTATATGTTTATTATTTTCAAACTCTTTGATAAATCTTGCAATATCATCAGGATTCTCATTACCATCTGGACCAAAAAATACAAGAACATCTGAACTTGTATTATTGAACGCATCTCTAAAAGCCTGTCCTCTTCCATTAATTTTCTGGGTAATTACTCTTACACCCTTATTCTCTAAAAACTCTACACTATTATCACTACTCATACCATCAATTGCAATAACCTCATCAAACTTATCAAATGGCATTTGATCGAAAAGGTGAGTAATTCCCTCAATTTCATTTCTGATCATTATTACTAGTGCGTATCTCATTATATTTTTAACTGCTCATTATTTATTCAGAATAACAAAATTATGCATCAATATTTTAGACAAATATACCTATTATCAACAACTGGCATTAGATAACTTATTGTGAATTTCATAGTCAAAACACTTCGTGATTATATTTTTTGTAAAATTGATTGCAATTATTGATCTGCAATCTATATTAATTTCTTGTGATTTATTAACTAAAAAAGATAATATTAAGAACTTTATACAATACAAAAGACATTAATAAAATGTGTCATATTTTCATTGTAATCTATATGTTTTGTATTAATTCTATTCCATAAGTCTTTCAATACGCTTAAGGTCCTCTATTGTATCTACAGCCTGTGTCCTATACTTAGTTGGTACCATATGAACTTTTAATCCATTCTCCAAAACACGCATCATATCTACTGACTCTACAATTTCCAAAGGGGTTGGTTCAAGTTTTGTATATTTTAACAAAAAATCTCTTCTAAAAGGAATAATGCAAACTTGCTTTTTCATAGAAACATTGCCAAATTTTCTAGTTGGTATTGGTTCACGAGAAAAAAATAATGCATCACTATTTAAATCACAAACCACCTTAATACAATTTCTATCCTCAAACTCTTCTATATTTTTAATATCACCAATTAGGTTAGTAACTAAAATTCCCGGATCATTTAACATAGGCGTCACTGCCTCGGTGATCATATCAGGATGAGTCATAGGCTCATCTCCTTGTACCATAACAATAATGTCATACTGAATACCATCTTGCTTTTCTAAATAGCCTAATGCCTCAGCACAACGATCAGATGCACGTTCATGATGATTGCTCGTCATAACCGCCTCACCGCCTATAGACTCAATATATTCTAAAATTTCTTGATCACAGGTTGCAACAACCGTTTTTATCAATAAATCACATTTTGAAACTCTCTCATAGACGTGGCCAATCATCGGCTTACCAAGAATTTTTGCCATCGGTTTTCCTGGAAACCTGCTACTACCCATTCGTGCAGGTATTAATGCCAAAATATTCATACATCTCCTATCTTATTATTTTGACAACATATCATCATATGTGAACTCCACCCAGAATCTGATATAATCTTTTGCCATTCTGATTTTTCAGCATCTGTAGCATGCTTTACGAATGTCTTTAAAAACCTATCCTTAATTAGATCTATGTTGTTACTTAAAATATCAATGTCTAACTTGCCAGGGGTGGTGACTTCTATCACTTTTAATCCAATTTTTTCAGTTAGCATTTTTACAGAACAAGGGTTAAAAAAATTCAAATGATGGGGGGGCGATACAGATTTAGAATCTTCCCATAATCCCTGAATATCGACTCCCATACCGGAAAGCGTTGTAAATATAAATAAATCCCCAGGAAGCATTAACTTATACAATTGTTTTAAAAAAAGTTCCGGACTATGGAGATGCTCAAAAAGTTCAAAACTAACAAAAACTTTTTTACCTTTAGGTAAATCACTAGTTTGAACCTCTTCTAAAAACTTTTCTACAACATCAATTCCTCTATCTCTACAACTTTTGGCAAGATGCAGACCAGGCTCAATGACTGTCACTCTTCTACCAAATAAGGAAAACATCTCTTCTGCAAATATCCCGTAACCTCCACCAATATCGACAATTTTCTCATTGCCAGAACCAAAGCGTTCGGTCATATGCTGAATTAAATTCGCCTTTGGCTTCCATAACTTCTCACGTCTAGCATCGGCAGTAGCCTTATAAAATGTTGTCGCCCAATATTCAGTTGATGGGGCGTCAGAATAGTAACGAATAAAGGCATCATTTACGGGTCTGGGAGACACAAACAAAGTGTCACAATCTGGACACAACTCATAATCAAATCCATATTTATTAAATGCTGATTCACCTTTCATACCACATGCCGGGCAAGCAATTGGATCGCGCAAAGCATTATCAAAAAAAACTTTGGTATCAATTTTAGCAAGTCTTAAATATTCATCAAAAATAGACTCAGGCCTTATTTCTTCCTCTCTCAAAATCTACCTCTATGTTATATTTGGTCTAGCTGCAACATGGTTTAAAAAAACACTATCAATTGAATATGCAATGAAACAATAGCCGTCGTCTACTTTTTCCTGAAGGTCATCAATAAAAGGTGAAACTACATGTACTCCACAAGGAATATTAGCAGATTCCGACTTACTCTTAATGTCTCTTATTGCTTTAGTAAATTCTGGATGATCAAACTGAGCGGTTAGATTCATTGATGCAGATAAATCATAGGGCCCTATTAGAATAGCATCTAGTCCATCAACTTTTAAAATATCATTTAACTCACCAATTGCATCAATATGCTCAATCATAGCTACTAATAATGGCTGCTTAGCCTCTTCGATATATTCATCAAAATTCTTTCCAAATAGATTTGCTCTAGAAAAAGCTACCCCGCGATTCCCTGATGGTGGCCATCTAGTTGCATCCCTTACCTTTCTTAGTTGATCAGCACTTTCAACCATTGGAACAATAACACCTCCTGCACCTGCATCCAACGCCTGCTTACAATCTTTAAAATGACTGTGTGCTAATCGAACAAGGGGCAATGTATTTCCAAGCTCTAATGCTCGAAACAGGTCTGGTAATTGATGTACCGATATTGCACCATGCTCCATATCCACAGCCACCCAGTCGTAATTAGATTGCCCCATAATTTCAGCAATAGATGGATGCGGGATTTGCATCCAGCTACCAATACTAGCATCGCCACTACTTAATTTTTTTCGTATGTCTGCAATTGCTCTTAATCTATTCATTGATAAAATCCTTAAATATCCAATCCTTACATGCACTCTGTAAATTCTTATTTAGCTCAGTACTCCTCAGAAAAAATAACACGTTATTATCTTTTGCTGCCTTATAATCACTCTCAGAATCACCTAGCATTATCGCATGCTCTGACCCAATTTTTAGACTTCTTAGTGTTTCATTAATTGCATCCTTTTTAGTGTTTGGAGCGCCATAAATCTTGTAGAAAAAATGCTTTATGTTTAATTCCTGAAGTATTTCTTCTATTTCTTCTATTGGTGTTGCTGTCACCAAGATATGCTTTTTTTCCTTGTGATGACGCTCTATAAATTCCAAAAAACCATGAACCCACGGGGAATCAATCACAGATTGCTTAACCAATAAAGAAAACCTGTTACAAAATTCTTGAACTTTTTTGCTGGTAATCACTTCATTAGACCAAGAAAGATACAGAGGAATCTTTTCAAATCTTGATACCCCACCATTTCTTTCGTGATGCTCTCTAACCCTGTCTGCAAGATTCTGGTCATAATCAGAAAACAATTTTTCAAAGGCTATAGATTTAACTTCAACTGAGTCTTTAATAACGCCATCAAAATCCCAAAAGATAACCTCAGCTTGGTCAACTAATTTCTCTAAGTATTTTTGCATAATACTAAAATAACTATATATAAAACACTTTTAGCAAACTATGTTTCAGAATTATCAAGATCAGTAATAACTTGTAGTAGTCCTTGACCAAGGTCTACATGTACCGATGGAATGTATTTTCTCCCAAGTTTAGGCTGATAGGCATATGGGGTTCTAACATAATGGCCACTGTACTCTTCTTCAATAAATTTAACTGAATCGTTTTTTAAATTAAGAATTTCTGCAATCATTTTAAGCAAATCAGCCACACGCATCGGCTCTTGTCCAGTCAAAATAATACTTTCATTTTTAAATGACTCGTCTAGGATTGATAAGCTAGCTTGTGATGCATCATCAACATGAATATACTCTCGCATTGACTCAATATCACCTTTATACTGAACCTTTCCAGTTTTTATGGCATCTCTAATAATACGATACATGCCATTTGTATTATCTGCTCTCGGACCATATAAAGAGCCATATCTTAAAATAGTATAATCTAGCCCATATGCCTTTTGATACTCTTCCACATAATATTCAGAAGATTGCTTACTGCATCTGTAAAAACTACCCTCTCTGCTATGAACATATACTGTGCTTGCATAAATAAAACGCTTAACATTATGAATTCGACAAGCCTCTAATGCATTAATATTGCCCAATATATTAATTTTTACAGTTTTTACGGGGTTCTCTAATGCTTGATTAAGGTCAGCTAATGCAGCAAAGTTATAAACAAATTTAGCACCTTTAATTGTTTGCTCTAGTACTTCAATGTCTAAAATATCGCCAACTACCATATCTTGATCTTCTCTTATCCAAGTTGAATAAATATGGTCAAAAATTGTTACCCGATACCCACTATCACTCAAACAATCGGCAACATGCGAGCCTATAAAACCACTACCACCCAGTACAACTACTTTTTCATTCATCCTACAATCCTTGCCTTTGTACTTCATACTCTTCTTCAGGCACAAGACCTCTAAGAGGTTTACCGGTTAAAAATCTAACTGCTTCTTCTGTTGCTTCGATCTCCATTCTAGAGCGACAGTCTACTGACATGGAGCCCATATGTGCAGTTAATAAACAGCGTTCAATCCTTTTTAAATCTCCACTATAAGGCTCATTGTCAAAAACATCAATAGCCGCTCCACTCAAATGGCCGGACTGCATTACTTTGTATAAGTCACTTTCATTAATAATTCCACCACGAGATGTATTAATGATAATTGCATCTTTTTTCATTGAGAATAAATGATCTCTTTTAATCATATTTTTAGTTTTCCCTGTTAATGGCAAATGAAGACTTACAATATCAGATTGTTTATAAATCTCTTCTTTGCTAGACCACTCAACATTAAACCTGTTGCTAATGTCATCTTTAACAGATATGTCGTTAACCAATATTTTTGGGCTACCAAATCCTTTCAAATGCTCTAACACTCCTTGTCCAATTCTTCCAATACCAATAATTCCAATTGTAACTTCAGACAACCTTCTACCAAAAAAACGATACCACTCACCTGAGTGCATTTGTGAATTTGAAACATGCACTGATCGCAACAACATTAACATCATGCCTATGGTCAATTCTGCAACGGCTGGAGCTGGAGCATCTGGAGTGTATGAAACCTGAATATTTCTTTTTTTGGCTGCTAATAAATTTACACTATCCAGCCCAATTCCAACACGTGATATCATCTTAAGATTGCTAGCCTTCTCCATCACCTTGTCAGAAATTTGTTCAGTTCCAGCAATAATAACATCAAAGTCAGAAACTAAGCTAACCAATTCATCTTCAGTTAATTTCTTGTTAAGAGGATTTATAAGGTATTCAATGTTATTATCATCTAGCAAATCCAAAGGGTATGTATTTTTATCACCGAATGGAACTGTTGTTATTAGTGCTTTATACATACGTTTAATTTAGTATTCGTTCAACTTTAAAAGCTTCTGCAGCATTCATACCCATTGTAGCACCTCGATAACGAGCCAAAAACACTACTGATTCAACAGAACGGCTATGAGGGAAATCTCGCATTTCATCAGAATAGGCCTTAAGTGCTAATAATTTTTGATCTAATGTTGTACTAATATTTACAAAAAAATTTGGTACAAATGATAATTCTGGTGATGGGGTTGACCACTCAGTACTTGACAATACCTCAAAACTATAAATCTCACGAACACTGCAGTTTGGTTGTGGGCGTGCTGCTGTCATCACTGCTTTATGAGTAATTTGATGATCAATATTCAAGTCCCCAAAATGATGTGTATAAATTACTTCTGGATTAATTTCATTAATTATACTTTCAACTTTTTTTACAATATCAAGAAATGGTAGTGTATCCATTCTATTGTCTGGCATATTCAGAAACTTAGGCGGATTTACACATAAGATTTTACTTGCAGAAATTCCTGCATTAACACGTGAAATATTATCTACAATATGATTATTTTTATCAATACGGGATGTCGCTCCATCTGATAAAAACAGAGTGAAGACCTTATCTCCATTATCAGTATGACGCGCCATTGTGCCTCCACACCCTAAAATCTCATCATCAGGATGGGCTGCAATAACTAATATTTTCTTTTTAATTTGTCTCATTATTTAACAAAAAATGTAAATTTATTCATCATATCTTCATAGTTTAAATGACCTCCATAAATTATATTATTAATAAATAATTTTATATCGTCAGGATTAGGTTGGTCACGTCTATCCGGGTATCTATCTATGTATTTAATTAGACCTCTTACTGAATTAATAGACACACATGCGTCATAATCTTTATACATTGTTATATTATGATCAATATAGGTAGGAACAACAACCGTAACATTTTCAACCATCATTTGTAATCCAATACTAGTACCATAAACAATCCCTATATCGGCCCACTTTATTAATTCTGTAGAGTCAAGTTTGGAAATATGTCTAGAAATAAACAAATCATCCTTAGATAACCCACTAAGACCAGATCGTGTATGAGGTGATATTAATAATGTGGTTCTTTTATTTTTTGACAACTCTTTAAGCGTATCAATTAGTTCGATCTTGTTAACATTAAATTTTTCATTTGATATAAAAACTACTACTTTAATATTGTCATCATTGCTTTGTAATTGTTCTTTTCTCATCCAATTATTAACAAATCTTTCCATCCATTCATAAGAAAATCTTGGAACGCCTAGCTCCATAACTATTGATGGACTTGGAGATTGTTTATACAGTACACTTTTAAAATGTGTGTCATTGGTCTCAGGACCCACCATATACGTATCATAATGTAATATATTATGCCCTTTACCAAATATAAACTTATTAATAAACTCCTTGGCCTTATTAAGTCTTATTTTTTCAAGGCGAATTGGGTTCTTGTTTCTAAATACATACCATCCATGTAAATATGCAATAACTTTTATTTCATATTTTTTTGCACTCTTAATTATATTCTTGTAAGGAAATAAACCTTCTGTTCCAAAGTCTGCCAATATAACTGAATCTACAGACAAACTACGTACCAATCTTTTTGCAGAGCCTGACAAAAAATAAAATAAAATTCTATTAATATTAGCGCCTACTACTCTCACTAGAAAATTATCACTGGTTTTTTTATTTTTCAACTTTCTCTTATCAATAATACTAGCAACAATTCTATTTAAATTACTGTAATACTTTTCTTCAAAAGGTATTATTTTTGTGGATAAAACATTTTTTAAAAATGAAATGTGGCGTTTACAATTTTTATACCCTTCTCCAACGCCATAAACTATAATTTTCTGCTTCTTTTTCGTGATTAAATAATCCATTATTGGTAAAGCATGATCAAAATCATTATGATGTCGTACTAAAAAAACAATATTCATAGTCTCAAACCAAAGCCAATAACTTTATTCTTCAATTTTTCAGATTTAGCTACAATAAGGCCATTTTTTTCAAAATCACCGTACAAATCAAATTGAGCTCCATCTACCTGTGAAATAACACCGCCAGCTTCAAACAATATTAGCATTGGTGCGGCTACATCCCAATCACGAATCTCCACATCTTTAACAAAAAGATCTGCTACTCCATCTGCAACTCTACAAATTTTCAATGAAAGACTGCCACTTTCAACATAGTCTGAACAAGGAACCAATCTCATTATATCTGCTGCAATACCTCTAGGATCTGGATAATTATCAATCAATGTAGTTCCACTATTGCTATTATGTTTAATTTCTAGCTTAATTCCATTCAAATATGCTCCTTTGCCTAATTCAGCGACATACAGTAAATCTAAATCAGGTGCATATATTACTGCTGATACAGTCTGTCCATACTCAACAAGAGCCACTTGTGTAACCCAACCAGGAAAACCATCAACTAAACTTCTGGTTCCATCTATTGGATCTATTATCCAATAGCAATCAGGGCGATGCAATGTATGTGAAGCAATGTCTTCCTCACTAATAACTGGTATGTCTTCCAATTTATTTAGATATTCCACTAATAAACTGTGTGCATATTTATCTGCTTCAGTCTTTAGTTCACCATTACTCCAAACCCCACCCTGTGCATTAATATGCCTTCTTTGACTTATAGCCTTGCCGGTTTTAACAACTATCTTTATTAAATCTTTAATCATTTATAATAATTTATCTTTAGTTTGTTTTAAAAAATATTCAATTTTTTTTTTAAAATCTATAGAGTCTGTTTTAAAAAGTTTTTTATAAGCACTTAAATCCATTTCAAAAACTGGAATATCTTCAATATCACACTCCCAACTAATGTTATAAATTTCAGCAATCATATCTATCACACGATCAACCGAAAACTTTCCATCATACCCAACATTAACAACTTTATAATGTGGAAAATGTTTTAATTGAGCCGCCCTAATACAGACTTTTGCAGCGTCTCTTACTTCCATTGTCGACCATAATGGCAAAGGTTCATTTAATGTAAATGATTTACCTAATATAAATGCTTTAGCTGCGTTATACATAACTCCATCAAAACGAGGCATGCCAAATAAACCCGGTAGCCTCA
>Ga0233441_1003566_pt1 | contig 10327 bp, 13 predicted proteins | sample SI_123_September_4_FD_182781 | JGI IMG/M metagenome (GOLD analysis project Ga0233441, IMG submission 182781) | Seawater microbial communities from Saanich Inlet, British Columbia, Canada - SI_123_September2016_135_MG | ecosystem: Environmental > Aquatic > Marine > Inlet | place: Canada: British... | reverse complement strand
CTCCACCATGAAATAATTCACGACTACTCTTTTTGATATTGTTATCTTCAGGATTTATTGACTCTGGTTCGTCTAGAAATTTTTGTAAGCGGTGTGCAGCAGAGTTGTTTCTAGAATCAAGATTTTTTGCTTTTCTTGGCTGTTACTTTTTGACTTTCGTGTTGTTTTAGTATCCTTAGTTCTATTGGATCCAGCGTCTCCCCTTGGTCTCTTCGCTTTGCGTTCAACTTTTGGATGTCATTATGCAACTTTTTCATTCTTAACTTTTGACCTCCTTGTGATTCTTCATCGCCAATATATTCAGCCTCAGTATGGCCTGCCTTTTTATTTTGTTGCTGTGCAGCCTTATTTTTTTGTTGCAACCTATCTATAAGAGTCATCCCATGCATTTTTGCATATTGAGATTCTAGCTTATGATGAGTTGCTGTTCCATATGGCTGAAGGACTACACCCTCAACCACACCTTGGCCAGGAATAACTTCAATTACAAAGCCTACATCCGCTAAGCCTACAACTTCACCATCCTCTTTTTCTGCTATACCGACTACAATTACAGCGCCAGGATTCTTCACTAACACTGAATCTTCGTAAATAAAATGACGAACAGATGAGGGTTTTATGTCTTTAGATTGAAACCATGGAGTGGCGTCTTCACGCACATCATATGTCACAGACCCAGATTTCCGTAAGTATAGCCAAATTGCCAATATAGCAATTACAACCATAAAAAAACTTTCCATTACAGCCTCTGATTGTTAGTTTAAGTGTTGATTATACAACAAACTATTTACAATTTCTTTATGGATCAATATGATAAATATTTATAATAATTGAAGTAATAATCTGGATACATATTCTCAGGAATTATCCACATTAGGGCCCAACAATAGCCCGTTTGTGGTTAATTCCGGTATTACTGTAAAGAGGTGTCAGTACGCTTTAATTCAACGATAAGCAGTACAATATGCTAACACTAGACTCTAGGAGATTAAGGTGCTGTAAAAAGCACTTAAATCTCTTGCATAGCTCTGCCGTGTGTAGTATTGAGGTAATCGAAGATTACTTCAATGTCTGTGTCATTAAGTTATGTTAAGGTGCTGTGTGCTGGTGTAGTTATTAACTGTGTGTCAGTATCGCGTATCAATTAATTAAAGATAGTTAGGCATGCTAGTACCGGGGGGGGTGGTTCAGTGCAATAGACGTTCCATGTAAGTTTACTTCAGCCGTACCAAGATTAGATTTTATGAAAAGTTTTAGTTTGAGTAACTTTTTTCAATTCGACCATCTTTATCCCAATAAGTCCAGTCATTATCTTTTACAGCCCATATCCCTTTGCCATGGTCAACCCATAAATAACTGCCTTCTGACCTCTTTTTGGCGTTATCGTGCCAATATACCCACTTGCCATAAATTATATTTTTTGAATAACATCCTTGTGACTTTCTTTGACCATTCTCATGCCATTCATTCCACTTGCCATCTTTATTATCAAATATCAAATAGCCTTTTGACTTCTTATTCCCATTGGGATAGTGCTCTGCGTATATCTCTCTAACCCTTATACTGAACAGCCATTTATTAAATTTTTTTATGAGTTTTTCCATTTAGTAAAATTTAAACACATTTATTATCCACCTATCGATTACCATGATGCACGTCTTAAGTTAGAACCTTCTGGCTAATAATACAGTTAATTTAGCTCTTTATCTTAAAGACAAGATAAAAGATAATTGAATTACAAGCAAGTATATTACTTATAATCACAAGATGAATATAATCTTAAGTTGAGTTGTAAATAACAGGAATATATATGTGGAAGCGGTTATATAAGAAATTAACGGCCATACTACTTAAGATTGCAGACATTTTTGAGGAGGGTGCTAATTACGAAATTGGAGAAACAAGATGGCTTCAAGAACAGCAACGTCAAGCAGAACAGAGTCGTAAACGTCAAGCAGAAGCTAATGAATTGCTTAAGATTGATTTAAATAAAGGTGCAAACAGAATTGAAGGTCCGTTAATAGTTCCAACTGTCGTATGTCAGTACAACAGAGAATACATAAAAAATGAAAATTTCATTATTGGTGTATTTGACAATATAAAATCTGCAGAAAGCGCGGTAAAAAGTTTTTCAACACTTGCCCTATCGCATAGGGCGATCTTTAGTGGCGAACCTTATATTGATGCGATTGTAGATATAAAATATATTCAATATGATAACCCTAAAGATGTTGGAAACATGGTTAGTGATCCTAGCCTCATAAATAAAAGCATTGCGGAAGAAAAGATTGGACACTGGGATACCATCCCTTGGTGATGCTATTCTTTTTTGATTACGGTTTATAAATGATTGTAGACAGACTAAGTTATTATGAGCAAATACAAACCAAATATATTACTTATAATTACAAGATGAATACAGCCTTATCAAATCCAACAATTCATGGCTCTAAGCATTCAAATGGTAACTGGAAGTCGCAGAATTTCTGCGATAACAATACCAGAGATGGTTATCAAGTCACTTGGTATGAAAGTGGTAGCATGAAGTCCGATGGTAATTTCAATAAGGGCAAACCTGTTGAGCTTCATACCTTGTGGTTTGAAAATGGTAATAAACGTGCTGAGATTAACTATAAAGATGGCAAGCGTGATGGGGGGTTTGTATTTTGGCACAGTAACGGACAAATAAAGTTTCAAGGTAGTTATTCATCTGGAGAGGTGATTAGTGTGTGGACTAAATGGTACCCTAGTGGGCAGAAATACAAGGAAACTGACACCATAAAAGGTGAGTGCTTGTATTGGCATGAGAATGGCCAGATGAAGTCTAGATTGTATCGTATCTTCTACGGTGATTATAGTGAAAACAGCAACTACAAACCTATTAGAAATTGGAACACTGAAGGTAAGTTAATTGATAGTGAGAGTATTAATCTAATAGAGCTAAAAAGATACAAGAATAATACTATTGAAAGAGAGGCGTATATAGCAACTGAGTGTTATACATACTTTGATAAGAATGGAATTAAGGTGCACGATGCAGATTGTCGCTGGGAGTGGGATAGTGATATCCACTGCGAAGGTTGCAACGATGAATGTGAAGAAAAAGACTACTTAGTAACCATAAATAGATTTTTTGACTCAAAAGGTAATGTAGATGCCTCCATTAAGTTTTATCTAGATGGTGAGATTGATGGAAAACCTTATGCTTGGTGTTTTTATAATTCTGAAGATAGTCTGGTTTACAAATACATTATTAATCCAGAAACACACAACGATATAAACCTGTACTACGAGCTTCTAAAGATTAATAATGAGGAGTTAAGTAGCTTGTTACTTAAGCACAAAAAGCATAAAGCAGTTTTTGATAATTCTAGTTACAAATTTGCAACCCAAATCTAATGAACAAAAGGTATTTAGACTCTTCTGGCTCTAGATACGGGTATGACCTTTCAAACCAATTTGATCGAAGTATATATTCGACTGATATTGGGGTGCAAATTAATGACAGATTTAGTAGTGATAGATTTTTAGATCAAGGCTTTGGACAATTTGGTGATGGCTCAGATTAACTGTGCGTTAACTAGTTGCACATGAACTGAAAATTTATACTGCTAGCGTACTAATATTGGATATTCTGAAAGGTTTTAGGGTTTAGTCTAGCGCAGTTAATTTAGCTGATGAAAGTGTTGTTAGAGTTAAGTTTTTAGTTATTATTCAGATAGTTATATAGGTGTGTAATATCATTTAATGTGGTTTAATATACACCCCACTATTTGCGCTTTAGTCTTAAGACTATCCACACCTAGCAGGAAACCTGTAAATTCATGATGTTTAGGTGATTATTAAAGTTTCCCACAGGGAGTAATACCACCATAAATCTGTATGTAGTTCTGGTGCGTTATAAAATCCCATATTTATTTACCTATTTTTATATAAATCCAATAGTTTTTTACCAGTAAAACTACCCACTGTAATTTCAACAATTGATAAAAGCCCAAACCCTATACTGAATGTAAATGAATAAATGACGAACACTATTGCTATAGTGGGTATAGTAATTTCAAGAAAAGTAAGCTTCGCATCTATTAACATTCTTTCTGCCGATTTATCATTGCCAAATCCTGCGATAAGTCCCAGGGTAAATCCGATTATGGCTAGCCCTATCATTTTTCTTTAAAAAAGTAGTAGATTAGAATAAATGGTGTAAGCGCTATCATTACTGCTAGCCATATAAATGGCCATGGCCACCATAGCGCCTGAATAGCTGCTGAAAATGGATTTCCCCTTGCACAGGAAAAAGGTTTAATAAACCCCATATCGTCTAGGTACTTTAGATATCGCCCTTCTATGCCATAGCGACTGTAAAAGAAGTTAATACCAGGTGGCCGGCGTTCACAGCTAAAAAGTATTAAAAAAGTAATAGCATAGCCAACCCAATACATAAATCCCCTTGAAATTACAATAATGGTGATACTTGATCCAGCCCCTTAGGTGCTTTTTTTGAATTTTTAGCCTGATAAGGAGATATATAAATAGTAGCAATATCATCTCCATTTTCATGAGTAATTAAATACTCATCGATAGGCTTTTCAATATTTTCAACCTGCACCGGCCCTATTCTTTCATTGTTTACTCTTGTGCCATCAGGAGCTCTAAGCCCTCCTAAATACAGAACACTGCCTTGAACTGTATTAACTGGAATAGGGTTAGTTGCCTCTAAGCCAAATTCCCCAATACCATTCGGCATTTCATCTGTAGTACAGCCGCCTGCATTCATTGCAGACATTGCATCATACAAATCTTTTTGCTCTTTCATTCCAGGAATTTCCATCATTTCATCCCAAACTGATTTCGGCTCTTTCTTCTTAAAAAAATCAAATATTCCCATTACACTATTCAATTAAACTTATAAATTATGATATGTTCTGCCCTTAACCAAAATACACTTAATGCCGCACATCTCATACGCATCTTTCATGTTTTTCAAACTATTACTATACTGACCGAAAGTTTCAGCTATCAACATATCCCTAACTAATCCATTAATTATTTCCATAAGGGCTTTATACTCGCCTTTCTCTATTGCCATTTTTGAAAATTCCACAACAACTTCATCGTGAATTTCAATTATTCTATCATCCGATATTTTTTCAATACCTTCGATTTCTGACACGCCAAGCATATTAGTCATTTCACGAAAAGTTCTAGCCACTGAATTCATTGCAGACATTGCATCATCCAAAACTGATTTCGACTCGTTCTTTTTTAAAAAATCAAATATCCCCATAATTAACACTCCTGTAAATTTTCAACCAACTTCTTTGCCATTCTTCCAAAGAGCCTTTCCCATTAATTGACCATCTGGCTGCCACCAAGTTTCTTGACCATCTCGCTTTCCATTTTTATATTCCCTTTGTTCACGTTTTTGACCATTTTCGTACCAAAAAGTCCAAGTTCCAATTAATAAGCCGTCTTTATATGTACCCTGACGCTCCATCTGACCGTTCATATGCCACCTGAAATCCTCCCCAACCTTGTTTGGCCAATCCTTAAATGTAAACTCCGTCTCCTTTTGACCATTTTCGTAATATCCGATACATTTACCATCTGGATTGCCATCTTTATAATTTCCTTCCCATTTTTTTTGGCCATTTTCATAATATTCAATCTGAATATCATCTTTCTTGTTCCGCTCACTATTAAAAAATCCCATTATTATGCCTAAACATAGTTAATATTGACATATTCTATCATGTAAGGTTATTGCATATTTAGGTGATCATAAAACTAATTCGATGAGCAATGGTTATCAAGTGCGATATTAAACTTCTAAGAGGCTTGATGTATTTTTATATGTCATGACTGCAAGTGTAGACTGATTAATCACTGTCAAATTTGGACATGAAGCTGGCCGCACAATCATAGACTCCAGTCTTAAGTTAAGTTAAGTCGTTTACGACGTTAAACCGTTCGCTAGTCTTAAGCATGAGCTAAACATATCTAGCTACTAAAAATATGGTTAATCTTAAGCCTGTCCTAGGTTTGAAAACCAGTTGAACCACTTAAAAGTAGCAAGCAAGTCTTAAGGCTGTCTTAAGTTAATAGAAAACATGGAATTATGGTATTTTTTGAAATTATTTAATAGATATATTTGAGCTTATGTAATCATTAGAATGACAATCGATCACTTTGGTAGTGGATTTATTGTTTATGATTCTTGGAAAGTTTAAACAGATAGCTGAATAAGTATTAATTAGTGGCATGGCACTTATTTTTTAGATATTTAGACGGTAAATGGATACCAGTGATCAATAATGACTGTTGAGTTAACTCAGTAGCTTTTAATATAATTTTTGAGCTATTGGCTTTGACTTCATGTTAGATCGTTAAAAAATGGTATTGAGTTAATCGAGAGAGTGTCATTTAGCATTGATAACAGTTATTGTTTTAAACATAAGAAGTTGATTAACAGTGTATTTTGATACTCAAGTTAATTTATAATTCGCTTATGAGTAAATTGATGAACCAACCTTTTAACGGGCAGTTAGGTGACCAACTGATAAAGCTGCTCGATTCACCGAACTATCACACTTTAAATATCGTTGTCGCCTTTGCAAAGAGCAGTGGCGTCCTTAGAATTAAGAATTCACTTGAAAAGTTCAGGAAACGAGGCGGAAAAGTAAATGCTTATGTAGGTGTTGATCTTGAAGTGACTTCATACGAGGCTCTTACCGCTTTACTACTATGTACGAACTCATTAAATGTAGTGCATTCAGAAAGAGGCCAGACATTCCATACAAAGATTTATCAATTTTTAGGGAAGGAAAAAGGGGTTATAGTCGTTGGCTCACATAATTTGACTGCCGGTGGCCTATGGACAAACTTCGAGAGTTCGGCACACATTTCGTTGGATATGTCGAATTCTGAAGATATTGAAATGCTGAGAGTTCAGGAGGATTACTTTAAGAGTTTGACTTCACTTAAAGACTCATTCATGCCTATAACTACAAGCGACGATGTAGATAAACTCCTTAAAAATGGATATATAGTTAAGGAGGTTAGACAGCAAGTGCGTTTAGCGAAAGCTACTGCAAAAAATGAAAGTCAAGTGCGTCTATTCGGTAATGGTGTTCCCGCAGCGTTGCCGCCTCGTGGTGGCATGCCAACGAAAGAAGCAGAGGGAACTCCCTCCGAAGTCTCGACGGGGAAAATATCTGAGTTAAAAAATGACGAGGGTGACACTATTTGGTTTGAAACCAGAAGATTAACTGGCGGATCACGGAATATCCTAGATTTGTCTATGAAATCCCTAGTTGAACGTGGCGAACCGACAGGGACCTCTTTTGATCTTGGCGATCCTGGTTTCATGCGTGGTGGGGTTGAGTTTTTTGGTATAAACCCTACTGATACAGGCAACCGTAAAGACATCACTCTTAACTTCGAAGGGGTAGATTATACTCAGAACACCATACTTTTTCCTACAGGCGATAGTGCAAACGGAACGTGGCGACTCCAAATTAAGGGAGTTAGTTCTTCTAACGAGAAGATCACTGGTGCGTTTAGATCCAAAGGTGAGGAGCATTACTTGGTAAATAAAGTAGTCACCTTTACTAAGGTTGAAGATGACTACTACTCCATATCTGTATATCCAGAGTCTGAGCTTGAAAATTTCGCGGAGGCTTCAAGTATTTTGGGTCGGAATGGCTCCACGAAAAATGCAAAGCAATTAGGGTTGCTTTAGAAGCGAGTGAGCCACTCGTGATGTTTTCCTTTTCTAACCCCACTAATACCACCTTTTGCTCCCCCAAATGTGAGTATCAAAGAGTTGTCGTTCAACGGAACGCCTTCTGAAATAAACAAAGGGTTTTGGTTGATTTCACGAAATTGGTTTATGAAATATTCAAGATCAAAACTGAATCCATACTTCGTTGTGTTTTTATAGGGAGGATCAATATACACCACTGCATCACTAGGTATAGAGGCGTTTAGGATTGTCTTTATATCCATGTTGATGGCGTTTACCCCTTTCATACCATTTACAAGGACATCTATTCGTCGACGTAGTTCAGTTGGGCCTGGCTGCATTGGGTTAGCTGGGCTACGGCGCACGCTAGTGGCCGTGGGTTCCCAGTAGTTACGGAAACAAGCGTTAGCCCAGGATTTTCCGTTGCGCCAAATTTGTTTTCCTCCAAAGGAATTAGCCTGCAGCAGAAGGTAAAGCTCTATCTCTTCTTCTTTCACTGGAAGTGCTGATAAGGTTAACATATGAGCCTTGTAGTCTCGTTTATCGCTTGGTAATTCAGACAAAAATCGATCAAAAACGTCCATATTGAATGTGCCTGAGCCAATAGCTGACCAAAAAGCTCCCCAAGTGCTGATGTCAAGCATCCAAATACGTGATGGGTCGACACCTCTGTTAACGAGTTCAATAGACACTGCGCCAGAGCCGCAGCATAGATCATAGAATCGAGAATCAGGGCTGGGAGCAGCTTCGAGTAGGTGGTCGACGACCTGAGCAGCTATGCGCTGCTTACCGCCTTGATACGAACAGGGTACGCGCATCAGACTGCTCATAAAGATTTCCTGCGGATTAAGATTCGAGCATATGCTCGTCGTCCGTTAATCATACCGACCCCGCCTTTGTCTTTAGGGTGTTTTCGATAATTAACTTCTGAAAGGATCTTGGAAGGTACGTTGGTGCGTGCGTTACCGTTTGCAAGCATAATAATCTCAAACTGATCTGGACTGTACTTGTCGAGAAACGTAATAGGCACACCCATTACACCTTCGTAGTCCATGGGAATATTTTGGGTTCGTCCAACCTCGATAGCATCGTAGTTTTCGTAAAACGGATATTCATCTTTGTTGTAAAGGCAATTCAACTCTATGGAGGTTTGTGATCTACTAGTCTTCAGGTTAGTAAACCAGCGTACGCCTTTGACCCGAATGAATCGTCGTCCATTATTATCTATACCGCAAACTGTGGCGTTTAGTGGGTAGGTATCAGGAACAAAAAATTTTCGATCTCCTGAGCGGATGGATTCCCCATACCAAACCTTATTGTCACGAAAGAGGGGAAATATCTCCTTGGTTGTTGTGGCGTTCATGTTTCCAAGGATAATAAAATCCTTTTTCTGACTTTCCAGCAGGTTGATGTACTCTCTGAAGAGACTAAAAGGAGGATTGGTGACCACTATGTCAGCTTCTTTTAGTAAAGCTTTGCATTCGTCTGTACGGAAGTCTCCATCACCAGCGAGATGTACAAGATAGTTTCCTGGCATAGAAAACAAAGATTCTAAATCCAGTGAGCCATCAGGTCTCACAATAGTCTCATCAGGTACTTTAGTCAATACCGCTTTATAGGCTCCAGCTCCACCTTCTAGTGGATATTCTTTCCCTGCTAAAGAGGACTCGGCATAGCAGGTGGATGTTAGGCTCTTTAACTCTAAATCATTGAAATTAACTGCAAAAAAATGGAAAAAAGCCGATTCAAAAGGGTCGTCACAGTTACAAAGTATAGACTTGCCTTTTAGTAGTTTTTGGTGATTCAGCATTTCCTTTTCCACGTCTTCGTACTGAGTATAGAACTCATCCTTCTTGACTATGAACGCATGATTAAGCTTTGCATTTCCGGAGTTTGGGCGTGTTTTGGGGTGATCGGTCTTCATATCAAATGGCATGGTACCCTCGCGAACCACCGCTTTAAGAAAGGTATTGATTGCCGCGGACATACTTATACCAATGTCGTCGAACACCTCGCCAGCCCGTTTTTTGACATCTGGGTCGATACGTATTGTAGTGGTGGGTTTGGTAGGCATATTTGGAACTCCTGTTGTGTGCTACATTGTAGCACACGTTAAAGGGGGTAGTTTCGACATTTCTTCTTCCGAGTCAAAAGGCGCGCAGATACAGCTAACTAATCCTGAATTTAAAGATTAGTACTTTAAAAATTATATTGGAGTAGAAAAATTAAAAAAGAATATGAAAAAACTAATAACAGCTCTATCCATATTGATTTTTCTAGGTTTTCTTATTGGTGGTTACTTTTTTGGTCAACACATTGCTTCAGTACTTGACTATGGCGAGGGTGAGAGCCTAGTATGAATTTGAATTTTACTACTGTTTAATAGTTGTTTGTCTAAACGACAGAGGGTAATTACTGGCTGGTAATCTTGTTGACTACTTATCTGTTAAAGAAGTCTTGTTCATTCTCTACCGAACCATCTTAGAGGTAGGACATCTTTAAACTTTGGTGTATCGTAGTTGCTCTAGTTAGATTAGTAATATCTGGACAGTAACTGGCAAGTTTGCATACGTAAAACGACCT
>Ga0233441_1003564_pt1 | contig 10330 bp, 8 predicted proteins | sample SI_123_September_4_FD_182781 | JGI IMG/M metagenome (GOLD analysis project Ga0233441, IMG submission 182781) | Seawater microbial communities from Saanich Inlet, British Columbia, Canada - SI_123_September2016_135_MG | ecosystem: Environmental > Aquatic > Marine > Inlet | place: Canada: British... | reverse complement strand
GTTGTAGTGCTTGAATATACCCAGGCGCATATCCTTTCTGCCGGATTGCTCCTGTTTTCTTTTCTGGTTCTGGTGATGGTTTATTCCATCAACCGGCGACTACCGGTACAGGTGACATGAGGGTATTTCTGGAAATTGTTTTTGGCCATGAGCGGCTCTTATAAAATAAGAGCCTGCGAGTTGCCGTAGAGAAAATTACCGAATAAATAGAGATCGTATGAAAAATTTGCTAGAAGCAAAATTCAGAATGAACTATCCGGGATTTAACCTGGATGTGGAATTGAACCTTCCGGCCAAGGGCGTTACGGTGGTGTTTGGTCCTTCCGGTTCCGGCAAAACCACTTTATTGCGTTGCTTGTCGGGACTGGAAAGGGCTCCATCAGGGATCCTGAAACTGGCCGATCAGGTTTGGCAGGACGAAGGAATATTCATTCCCATCCATCAAAGAAAAGTGGGGCTGGTGTTTCAGGAGTCGAGGTTATTCCCGCATTTGAGTATTCAGCAAAACCTGCTCTACGGTTATCAACGTACCCAGTCCGTTGAGCGTAATCTGCACTTGGATGAAGTGGTTGAAGTGCTGGGGTTGGCGGCGTTGTTAAAACGCGCTCCTGATAAATTGTCGGGGGGAGAAAAGCAAAGGGTGGCGATTGGCCGGGCTCTGCTCACCAGCCCGAAACTATTGCTCATGGATGAACCTTTAGCTTCGCTGGACATGCAACGAAAAGCCGAGATCATCCCTTTCATCAAAAGAATAGAAGACGAGTTCAAGACGCCTATCATCTATGTCACGCATTCGGTGGATGAGGTGCTCCAGCTTGTGGACACCATGGTGATTTTGCAAGCGGGGAAAGTGGCAAACTTCGGACCGGTGCAGGAAGTGTTCTCGGATGTCCAGTTGCGGGAAGTGCTGGGAGAAGAACAGTTGGGAGCGGTACTCGAAACATCGGTCGCGGGACATGATGAAGAGTTCGAACTCACCCGATTGGATTTCATGGGGCAGACTCTGAATGTTCCCAAACAAAATATTGATGTGGGACAAAACCTGCGGGTCCACATCCATTCCAAGGATGTGAGCCTTTCGACTGCTCCTCCCGCAGGAGTTACCAGTGTGCTGAATATTTTGCAGGCGAAGGTTGCAAAAATTGGAACCCTTGGGGGATATTCCGTAGATATTGAACTGGATGCCGGCCGACCGATTTTGGCAACGATCACAAGAAAATCTCTCGCCAACTTAAACCTCAAACCGGGCCAACCGGTTTATGCCCACATCAAAGCCATTAAGATGGTCCACTAGGCCCGGCGAGTCGACTGTGGCAACTGGGCAAGAGTTTGTTGAGCCGAGATAACTCTTTGTTCGCCAATAAAAGATTTTGCCAGTCGGCTCCACGCCTAGTGGTTTAGATTTCGCACAGCACGCACACCGCCATTCGTACAGTTCGAAAGGTTGCGCGAGAAAGCTCGACCGGTTACGAAGTACGCAATGCGGGCGCAACAATCTGTTAGATCATTTTCTTCATACTCTGCCGACCAGTACCAATAGGCCGCGCCATCAGCGAATTGTTCCGACAGGGCCAGGGGCTGGCCCGGGTCATGGTCCCATGCCATATTGTTCTCTTTTGTATTGTCATAAATCATTCCGTATTCAAACACCATGGGAAATCGCCAGTCGGTATGTCCCCCGGTCTTAAGATTTTTGACATAGTCTGTGGCCTGATACCAGTTCAAACATTTTCCGAGATCGGCATAACTGTCTTTTTGGGTCCACATCAAATGGGTCTTGGTTTCGGTCAGTGTTCCATCACCATTATCAACCAGATGAACCCGGGACTCTGGCGGTGGGGGAGGTACCCAGGGCGGTGCTTCATAAGGCGCCCGTTCTTCGGCCCAGGCAACTGCCGAGTGCAGGATGAAAAAGATGACTAAAAAAAATATTTTAATATTCATCTGTATCAGTTCTCGCTTTCCCTGAGAGTTTTTAACGGCTTGTTGCGGATCACATCCAGGCTACTTAAAACTCCGGTACTCACTGTGATCAGAACTGCGAAACAAAATGCCCAGGCAACGGTTATGGGTTGGACGTGCCAGTCGGATTTGATCATGGTTTTCATCACTGCCCAGGAAAGTCCTTGCGCCAGTCCAATGCCCACCAGCGCGGCGATGACTCCTAATGTGGCATATTCGATTGCCAGAATGGCGGTGACCGCTTTGCGCCGGGCTCCCAGTATTTTAAGTATAGCCGATTCCCGCAAGCGTCTGAACTTGGTGGAAGCGATAGAGCCGGAGAGGATGAACAGTCCTGCCGCGATGGCGAATCCGGACATAAAATCAACAAGGGTGCTAAGTTTGGCTACGGTGGATTCAATGGTGTTGACAATATCGCGTGTGCTCAAGGCGGTGATGTTAGGCAGGGCCTCGACAACGGCATGTTGCAGTTGCAACTCTTTGGCATCGGGGACATGGACCGTGGCGACATAGGTAAGCGGTGCGCCTTCTAAGGCTCCCGGCGAATAGATCATGTAGAAATTTGTGCGCATATTGCGCCAGTTTACCTTGCGGATGCTGGTCACGGTGGCGGGTACAAGAATGCCCTGAATGTCGATTATGAGTTCCGATCCGATTTTGGCGTGCAATCTTTTTGCCGCGTCTTGTTCCAGGGAGACTTCGGCGTTATGGGTTTCAGTCCACCACTTTCCTTCGATGACTTCATTATCTTTTGGCGGTGGGCCAGCCATATAGGTCAATATGAACTCGCGGTTCATGAACCATTCTTCCCGCCGTTTGTCCTTGTAGGTCCAGTTTGCTATCAAGTTGCCATCAATACTATGCAGGCGCGAACGTACCAAAGGCGTGAGGGTCCGCTCCGCTTCCGGTACGACCTGATCAAGAACCTGAGTGAAAGTTTGTCTTTGGTCGTGCTGGATATCAATGAAGAAATAATTCGGCGGACTCATCTCGGTGTTCTTGTCCAGCATGGCCAGCATATCCATTTGCACCAGACGCACTGTAAGGATCAGCATGATGCCCATGCCGAGACAGGTGATGATGGAGGTGGCCTGATTGTTTGGCCGCATGAGGTTGGACATGCCATAACGGCGGACCATGGAACCAGAAGGCGGCAATGCCCTCAATAGTTTTAACAAAAGCCAGGATGCCAGCGCGAACACTCCGGCAGAAATCGCCAGTGCGGCAAGAAAAGTCATGCCGCGCTTTATGGATCCCGCCTGCCAGCAAATCATTGTCGCCAAACCCAGTCCAAGCACTATGCCGGAAACCCAGCGTTCCCATCGGGGTTCTTCTTCCTCAAAATTTCTGCGGAACAGGCGGAGGGGCCGGGTCCTCACTGCCCGGATCAAAGGCCACAGGCAAAATAAAAGAGTGGTCGCGCAACCGAGAACAAGCGATTGTAAAGCGGGTATCCAATAGAAGACCGGCTCCAGTTTTAAGTTGATCAATCCTTCCATTTTGGAGGGCAGCAGGAATGTGAGAGCGAACCCGAGGCTCACGCCTAAAAGACTGCCTGCCAGACCCATCAGCATGGATTGGAGAAGGTACACTTTGAACAAGGTTCGGGACGAAGCGCCCAGACAACTCAAGATCGCCAGTGTGTCGAGTTTCTGTGCCATGAAGGTGCGAACGATCATGGCGACACCGATTCCTCCCATGAGAAGAGCTATGACTCCCAGCGCACCGAGGTACTGGCCCATCCGCTCGATGGAACTGGATAAAGAGGATTGCATGTCCTTGTAGGTGCGGATGGAAATCGACTTATCCTTCAAGCCCCGTTCCAGAAGTGCCACGGCCTTTTCCAATGCAAAGTCGGCAGGCAGTTGTACAAGGGTTCGATGTTTAACCCGGCTTCCGGGCTGGACTAATCCGGATTTGTCCAAAGATGCGCGGGAAATAAACACGCGTGGGCCAATGCTGAATGCTCTCGAAATGCGATCCGGTTCTGAGAGCACCACTGCGGTGATGCGCACTTCAACTTTTCCCAGAGAAAATTTGTCTCCCGGCTTCAAACCGGTTTTCAACAGGAAAGAAGGTTCGACCACGGCACCGTCTTGTGACAATAACTCTGCCAACGGTTTTTCCGGTTTGTTTTTGAATTCTCCATAGAAAGGGTATTGCGGGCCGGTGAGTGGAACGGCTTTGAGTTCGGTAATCAGGGAGGCAGATTTCTCTTGTTGGTTCTTGAATTGCGCCATGCCATGCAGTTCTTTGATAAAGAGGAACTCGGATTCTGGAGGTAAAATCTTTTCCTGATAGTCGAGATCTTCCGGTGTTTGTTCCCAGCTTCCTTTGATGGCGAGGTCGGCGGATAGAAGTCCTTTCGCCTGGTCTTGTATGGTTTCGCCGACCAGGTTGGAAAAACTTTTCACCGTCATCACCGCGCCGACCCCTATAGCGATACAAAGAATAAAAAACAGCATCCGCCTCCACGCACCCCGCGATTCACAGAGGACCAATGTAAAAAGTTGCCGAAGATTTAATTGCGAAGGTTTCATTATGGGTTCGGTTTGTCCGAGATGATCTGCCCATCCGCAAGGGTCAGGATGCGTTCGGAGCGTTCGGCGACATGCATCTCGTGTGTCACCAGGATGATGGTGGCCTGTTTTACTCTATGCAGTTCGAGCATGAGCTCGATAACGCGGTCGCTGTTTTTAGAGTCGAGGTTACCTGTGGGTTCATCGGCGAGAATGATATCCGGCTCGTTGATAAAGGCTCGGGCTAAAGACAGGCGTTGCTGTTCCCCACCAGAGAGTTGGGCAGGGTAATGATGCAGGCGATCACTGAGGCCGACGGTGCCCAGCAGGTCGCTGGCTTTTTTTGTCGCGCCGGGAGTGTTGTTCAGTTCCGCCGCGAGCACAACGTTTTCCAATGCTGTCAAAGTAGGGATGAGATGAAAATTCTGGAAGATGAACCCGAACCTTTCTCCGCGCAGGAGAGCGAGTTCATCCTCATCAAGTTTCGTGATATCCTGCCCATCGATCACAATTTGCCCGCTTGTCGGGGTGTCCAGTCCTGCGATCAGACTGAGCAGGGTGGTTTTCCCGCTTCCCGACTCGCCGGTGATAGCGATCAACTGGCCAGTGGGAATCGTGAGGTCGATGGATTTCAGAATTTCAACTGCATGCCCGCCGCCACGCAGGGTTTTTACTAGTTTGTTTATTTCAATCATGATCCCCTTAAGCCGAGATAAATTCTTTGTTCGCCAAATAAAGCGACGGCACACTGGCCCCACGCCTAGTGGTATTGTAGTATAAAAAGATGCTAGTGATTTTGCTAAACTTTAATCAAAAATTCCGGCTGGTTATTATGTTGGGGGCACTTGTTTTGTTGTTCCCGGCATCTGTTTTATCGAAGGAGAAACCTGTGATTTTAGCGTTGGGAGATAGTTTGACAGCAGGATTTGGCGTGAAAGAGGAAGAAAGCTATCCTGCCAGATTGCAATTGAAGGTGGCTTCTGCCGGGTTTCCTCATAAGGTGATCAACGCCGGGGTGAGTGGCGACACAACAGCGGGTGGGGTGCGGCGCATCCGCTGGTTGATGAAACACGAGCCGGAAATCGTCATCCTGGCGCTTGGGGCCAACGATGGTTTGCGCGGATTTTCCATCGCTGAAATACGCCGAAACCTGGAACTCATGATCGGCGTTTGCCGCAAACATGATGCCCGGATTTTACTTGCCGGAATGAAGGCTCTGCCTAATTACGGTGAAGATTATATGCGGGAATTTGAAAGCGTTTTTTCCGAGCTTGCCGAGAAGCATAAGTTGGATTTTCTGCCCTTTTTGCTGGAGGGAGTTGCAGGGGAGCGCGAACACACCCAGCCCGATGGACTGCATCCTGTCGCCTCTGGTTATGGCATTGTCACTGATCTGGTCTGGCAACGCCTGCAACCGATGTTAACAAAATGAAGTTGTTAGCTTTTTATTTCCTCAAGCCATTGCATGAGGTGGTCGTAACAGGTTCCCGATTGCAAAACCTTCAAGGCTGAATCAAATCCTTCCTGCGGGGTGGCGAATAATCCTGCAAGGTGGGTCAGAGTTCCGGCCTGGCTGGCGATTTGCAGGCTTGCTGGTCCCTGGCCTGTTTTCAAGGCTTCTTCCCCCATCTTTGTTAGAGTCGCAAGAGTGGACTCGATCGGTTTCAACTCTTCTTGAGCGTCGGCGATGCGTTGTGCGGTTTCTTCGTTGTAGAGGGTTTTCAAGGACAGGGATTTCTGCTCCGCTTCCCCGGTCTTATCCTGAACAAACACTTTTGCTTCTTTATGCACGCCGAACAATGTGGTGCCTTCCATACCGTTGCCGATGAGTACTTTGTCGAATTGACTGAGCTTGCCGATTTCGGTGAGCGCGACTTCGTAGCCTCGGTGAAAATAGGTGGTAGCCAGAATATTTTTTCTGGCTTTGAGGGGCAGAAGAATTTTTTCCAAAGTGGACAGCATGGTGCGTTTGACGATTTCAGTACGCAAAGACCGCAATGCTTCCAGCTGCGGCAGGCTGTCCTGGGTGCTGACATAACCAAATTTATATTTTTCCAGCAGGGCCATACGTTGTTCGCCTCTGCCATCTACAACGCGATACTGATTCAGTAAAATCTCTTCGAAGGTGATGCCGAATTTCGGCGGTAACGGCAGGGCCGAGTGACCGTATGTTGGCAGGCCCAACTCGGCTATTACCGGGATAGCATAAAAACCGAAATAGGGAATGCGCTGGAACCCATCAAAGGGATCGGCGATTTGCAGGAGCTGGTCGAGATCCACCGTGACCGGGGACACACGGTTTTGCAGGGCTCGCCAATAGCCGATGTTTTCGGGCAGGGTTTCCAGCTTCATGCGTGCGGCGATGAGAAAGACCCCGGCGCGGATTTTTGAAACTTGATCATCGAGAATCAATGACAGGGCATCTTCGGCTTCCTGTTCGGTGAGGTCTTTACTCAGACGCGGACCGGCCGCAATTTTTTGCAGGGCGTCTTTCATTCTTGTTTCCGGGTCTGTTTGCGGCATTTGGAGCGGTTTCCTTATCTTGAGACAGTCAATTAGAGTATGATAATAACTCCTAACTTATTACAATTTACAATCTTTTTTGATGGTGTTTATGCAGGTTTCTGATTTATCCGATTCGTCTCTGGATTCGACCCTTTTGCGTAACGGGTTGCGGGTGCTTCTTGTCTACCCCAACACGCGGGATGTGGCGATGGCCAACCTGGGTTTTCAGCAGGTTTATTCCCTGTTAAACCAAATTGAAGGGGTGGTGTGCGACCGCTATGCCTTGCCGATTGGGTGGAAGCCGGAAACGGAATCTCTGGAGCGCGAGGCGTTGCGTTCGGTAGATTTAAAAATGCATCCGCGTGAGTTCGATGTCATTGCGTTTTCGATTTCGTTTGAGCCCGACTACCTCAATGCGGTTTTAGCCTTGAAATACTTTGGCATTCCCCTGGACCGGGATGAGCGGGATGCATCGTTCCCGATGATTACCGCAGGAGGATCGGCAATATTCATCAATCCTGAACCGTTGGCGGAATGCATGGATGTCTTGTTCATCGGTGAAGGGGAGGGCATGGCTGAACGCTTTTTTGGATTGTTCCGTGAAGATGGCAGCAGGGATCAGGTTTTGGAGCGTGCTGTTTCCGTTACCGGAGTTTATGTGCCGCAATCTTATCGACCGAAGATGGAGCAAGACCGGCAAGTCGGGATTTCCGCGTTGGATAAGGCTCCTCCCCGTGTGACGCGACATTGGGTGGAACAGGAAGAGTCGCTTTGTACCCATTCGGTTTTGCCGGATGAGGATTCTACTTTCAAGGATATGGCGTTGATGGAGGTTACACGCGGGTGCATTTGGGCCTGCCGGTTTTGCACGGCGGGTTTTATATATCGTCCTCCACGTCTACCCGACTTGGAAAAAACCTATCAGTCTATGAATGTCTTGCTCAACGGGCAGGGAAAATCGGTGCAGACAGTGGGTCTGGTTGGGCCATCGGTGACTGATCATCCGGATCTTCCGGCACTGGCACGAAAAATTATCGAAGAGGGAAAAAAACTTTCGTTCTCTTCCCTGCGCATGGAAACGCTCACCGATGAGCTGGTGGATATGATTCTCAAGAGCGGTCAGAAAACATTGACCGTTGCCGTGGATGGGCCTTCCGAGAGAATGCGCGATGTCATCAACAAAGCCGCCACTGATGATTTCATCGTAGAAAAATGTCGGTTCCTGACTCGGAAAGGCATCCTGCATTTAAAAATCTATTCTATTATTGGTCTGCCGCATGAAACGGATGAAGATATTGACCAGTTCATTCAACTTGTCGAGCGGGTCCATGCGGCGTATGTCGAGGAGTGCCGTGAACGGGGAAACATTGGCCGGATGACCATCGGCTTGAGTCCGCTGGTGCCAAAACCGGGCACTCCTTTTCAGTGGCACCCGATGGAAGAGGTGAAGAGCTTGAAGAAAAAATTTTCCAAGGTGAGAAAGGCCCTGGGTAAATTGCCACATCTGAAAATGAGTTTTGGCTCCCCGAACGAAGCCTACCTGCAAACCTATTTGTCTCGGGGAGACCGGAATGTGCACACTTTTTTCAAAACCTACCTGAATAATGGTCACGATGCCAAGAGTGCGTTGAAAAAGCATTCCACCGACCAGTATGTATACCGCCAGTATGGCAAGGAAGATTACCTTCCCTGGGATATTGTTGATCACGGCTATCGTAACAACTTCCTTTGGGAGGACTACCAGCGTGGGTTGAAAGCCGCACACACTCCCATTTGCGATACCGCTGTCTGCCATATATGCGGCCTTTGTTAGCGGAGTGCCTCCGCAGGCAGTTGGCAATTACTTTGCCCGCTAGCAAAGAGTTGTCTCGGCTTACCGAGTCTTTACTCCCTCTTTCTTAAAGAGGGTTGGGGTGATTTTCCTCTTAAATGGTTTCATGGTGTCTTTTGATATTGAAAAAATGAATAAGCTTCCTGTCGAGGCGCGGTTCTTCGATGTGAACGAGCTATGGTATTTCATGAACCGTTGGGTCGTTCGCCTGCTGTATCCGACACCAGTAACGCCGAACCAGATCACTGTTCTTTCTCTGATTTTTGGTTTAGCCTCTGCCGGTTTTTATGTTTCGGGAGTTCCCAATGCTTTGGTGTGGGGTGCGGTCTTTCTTTATGGAAAAGTATTTCTCGATAATGTGGATGGCAACCTTGCCAGGGTGAGGGGAACGACATCGCGGTTCGGCAGGTTTCTCGACTCGCTTACCGACTTTGGGGTCACGGTTTTGGTTTATATTGCCGTGACGGTGGTTCTGGTGCGGACAACAGGAGCTCCTGAGTACTGGGTGCTGGGATTGCTCGGACTGCTCACCTGTTTTATGCAAAGCACCTTTTTTGTTTTTTATCTGGTTAATTACACTTCCCGCGTGGGTTCCTATGAAAAAAACCGGGTGGATGAAAGTGTGACCGAAGAGGATCTGGCCAACGCGGAAGGGGCAGACCCCTGGGACTTGCGACTGCAAATTCTGTTTGTCTGGGTATATGGCTGGCAGGATAAGATGGTGGAACAGTTGGACGCGCTGTGCCGAAGGCTTGCTCGGGTTCCTGATGACGAAGAGGCGAACTGGTATTCCGACAAAAACTTTCTCGCCGGGATCAGTCCGTTATGTTTATGTACCAATAATATAATGCTGGTGATTTTTTCCCTGTTGGGTCAGTTGGAATTATTTTTGATCCTGCTCATTTCTTTCATGAACCTGTACGGTCTGGGCCTGCTGGCCTGGAAAATTTTTAGTAGGAGACGCAACAGGCAAAGACTTGTTAATCTGCGATAACCCCCTGTTCGCTAAATAGAGTTATTGCCCACTGAGCCCAGCGATACGCTGGTCATATCCCACCAGTTCGACATAGCCTTTTCCTGACACCTTTTTTCCTTGTAGTTTGCCTGTTATGGAGACGCTTCCCTCCCAATAGGAGCCGGAGATGGAACGCAGGTCATAAAGCTCCTGATCCGGGAAATCGGGGGTGACGTTGAGTTCCCCTTCGGGCAGGGTAAGAGTCCAGCTCGCCGGGTAGGTGGCCTTTGTGTGTGGGCTGGTCCAGAACTTTTTTGGGGTGATGGAAAACTCGTGAGCAGCGATGTGACGGGATTGCCCATCGGGAAAAACAAGGGTTCCGCTGGAATGCGGATCTCTGCCGCCTTTTTGGTCGCGCAACTGGTAGAGCATGAGTTCGGTCTTGTTGTCGAGCTTTATGGAAAACCAGTCCCAACCCACCAGACTATCGTTCAACTGGTTGCTGGAAAATTCATGGTCCATCCAACTGGTTCCCTGGACCTGGACGGCCTCTCCTCT
>Ga0233441_1003550_pt1 | contig 10369 bp, 3 predicted proteins | sample SI_123_September_4_FD_182781 | JGI IMG/M metagenome (GOLD analysis project Ga0233441, IMG submission 182781) | Seawater microbial communities from Saanich Inlet, British Columbia, Canada - SI_123_September2016_135_MG | ecosystem: Environmental > Aquatic > Marine > Inlet | place: Canada: British... | reverse complement strand
TCCGCCTATCCTGACCAAGCAAATCGAACATGGTGATCGTTCTTTCGGCCATAAAGCGTGGCTGGAAATAACCCCACACATGCGTGTAGAAGAACTTGAAGGCATTCGAGACTATCTCAAATTTTCCTTCGATGAGCTGGGTCAAACGTTACCCCTGTACAGCAAGTCATATCCTTATGCCTTACTGCCAGATGCCATAAGCCTTAACGACATCATCGATGCGTTTAATGCGGTTGAAAAAGATGATCAAATAAACAATTCCCACAAAGAAGGCATCTGGAAAAGTGACGATATTCTTGGCTGGATGTACGAAAGCTATAACAATAAGAAAAAACAGGCGCACAAGGAAAGTAAAGACAAGACAGAATATAACAAGGTCTCCCTTCAGTCTCAGGTGTATACCCCTCGCTGGGTGGTGCAGTTCTTGGTTGAGAACTCATTGGGTAAAATGTATCTCGAAATGTACCCGCAATCCGAGATTAAGCAGCGATTTAAAATTGCTAACGCGCCATCAACGCAAACGCGCACACCCAAGCCATTACATGAAGTGCGTACTATTGATCCGGCTTGCGGCTCAGGCAACTTTTTGCTGTATGCCTTCGATTTTTATTATGAGCTTTATCTGGACCAGATCGAAAACTACAGTGCTGAATACGAAGAAAAAGACATTCCAAAGCTCATCATCGAAAACAACCTCCACGGAATCGACCTGGATGATCGCGCAGTTCAGTTGGCACAGCTTGGCTTGTTTATCAAAGCCAGGAAAAAATGCCGGGCCATTGGCGCGCTGAATTTTAGAGTTGTGTCTTCCGACTTTTATCTACCGGAATACAGCGAAGTTCGACATATCTTCGAGCAAGGCAATGGTGTCGAGCGCAACCAGCAAGAGTTGATTGAGAAAATTTGGGGGGACCTGCAGTACGCCTACAAGTTTGGCTCTTTGGTACATATTGACGAGCAGCTCAATAAACAACTTTATTCGATTGAAGAGCGCGCAGAAGATGATTTGTTCGCTAAAGCGGAGCTTGTAGAGCACCAAGACTTTGCAGCCAGTTTCTTTAGTCATCTGACTAAGGCCGTGGAACAATATGCCCGCACTGGTATCAATACTTTCTTATCAAGCAAGACACGGGATGCCATTACCTTTCTTGAGCTCTTAACAACGGAATACGATGTGGCGACTGCGAACCCGCCTTATACAGACAGTGCAGACTTTGGTCCTGAACTGAAGGTGTTTATTGAGGGGAATTACAAGAGGCCAAACAAGTTCCATACCAATCTATATTCTTCTTTTATCAAACGATGTTATGAGCTGGTAGGTAGCACCGGGTTTGTGGCAATGTTGCATCCACTTACCTTTATGTACATTAAAACATTTGAGGGTGTGCGAAAATTCATGCTAATGAAGACTAATATAGATATTTTGGTTGAACTAGGACTTGGAGGTGTTTTTGCTAATTCTGATGTACAAGTAGATGTTGTAATGTATGTCTTGCGCAAGAGCTCTGAAAAAAATGCGTCAATATTTTTTGATCTTAAGAAGTATAAGAACCATACAAAAAAGCCATTAATATTCCATGATGTTTTGACTAACTATCACGACTCAATTGAAGACAAACACATTTTCAAGTTGGATCAGGATAAGCTGAAATTGATAGAGTCCTGGCCCTTTATATATTGGATATCTGATAATTTTCGAGAAAAATTTCTTAAAAACCCTCTAGGACTATCAGCGAAAATAATTTCTGGTGTAAAGACGGGAAACAACAATGGTGCATTAAGATTCTGGTGGGAAGTTGAACGTAACGATATTTATTCGAATCAAGACCAAGAAAAAAAATGGGTTCGTTACGCAAAAGGTGGGCCTTTTAAGCATTGGTGTGGAAATATTTGGCTTTGTGTTGATTGGGGGAATGAAGCTTCATACATAAGAAGTCAGAAAAGTATAAATATACCTCCTCCAGAAAATTCTTTTATTAAAGGAATTAGTTATTCAGGAAGCGGAAATAAAGGGATAAGTTTTCGCTATTTTGATGAATATACATTGTATGATATGGGAGCATCAGCAATATTTCCTAAGGATAACTTATATTATTATTTGGCGGCACTGAATTCAAAACTAGTGTTTTATGTTTCAGCTTGTTTGAATCCTACAATAAATAAACAACCAAATGATATTAAAAGAATACCTATTCCTAAGCCTACGAATGGAACTTTACGAAAACTTGAATCACTATCAAGAAAATGTGTTGATTTAAGGAAGCATATTGAATCAGTTAGCATTGTTGAGCCTGACTTCAAACATTCCCCAATAGAGTTGCATGCAGATAAAGATCTAAAGAAAAGAATTAAAAAACACCAGAATTTTGAGAATTACTTAAGCTGTCAGTTACTTTTATCAGAAGCGATGATCGACAAAGAAGTGTTCGATGCATACGAGCTTACTAAGCAAGATAAAGAAATGGTTCTTGAAAAAGAAGGAGAGTGTATAGGAGGTCTTCCTGTTTGCAAAGAAGCTCTTGCTTCCTATTTAAATGAGCGTGAACCTCAAAAACTATTCTCCCTAAACCATATTCGTGACTATATACAAGAATTACCACTTAAAGAGTTTAAAGATGAGGAAAAGCAAATTATTGAGTCAGACTTCCAGACTCTATATCAAACACATAATGACTTGGAAAAAATATGTATACGCCATCAAGTGAACCCAATCAATATATGGTACTGGTTTAAAAAAAGCTCAGTAATACCTGAACAGAGAATGAATGATTTAGCATTTGAATATTTGATTCTTCTCGTTCGTGAAATTTTGGAGGAAGATGATGATGGCATTATACCACTGGTGCCTAATGCCGGAGAAAAAATTCTTATAGATAGATTGCAAGAAAAATTTCTAAACAAGGGCTTCAGTAACGCTCAGTTTTCGGACTACGAATTTATTCTAGGGCGTTCGATTAATGATTATATCAATGAGAATTTCTTCCTAAAGTTATCTGATTGCTTGAAGTTATTTAAACAATTGCCCGCAACGCCCTTTATTTGGCACCTTAGCAGTGGTCCAGAGCGAGGGTTTGAATGTTATATCATTATCTACAAATGGAACCGCGATAACTTACTGCGATTACGATCCGTTTATATTGAAAACCGTGAACGTGCCTTGCAGAATCGCCAGAGCGATATCGCCGGTAACGATAGCGCCGAAGCACAGAACGAGAAAGAGCGAATTTTCAAGCAATTAATAGAAATCGAGTCCTTTAAAAAGAAAATCGATGAGTTACTGGCTGAAGGCTATAACCCCATCCTCGATGATGGTGTCGGTAAGAATATTGCGCCACTCCAGAATAAAAAAATGCTGCCCTACGATGTGCTTAATGCGGGTCAGCTTAAAAAATACCTTAACGCCGATTGGTAAGAAGAGCATGGATGAGACAATTGAATTAAAGCCAGTAGCGATCTCAGAGATTTTAGATAAAAAGTTTTTTATCCGCCATTATCAACGTGGCTACCGATGGACAGAAGAGCAGGTTGAGCAGTTGCTTGAGGATGTTGATTCTTTCACTCCTCGTGAGTTAAAGAGCGATACGCCTAAAAAAACGTTTTACTGCCTGCAACCGGTAGTACTAAAAACGCTGTCTGATGAAACCAAAAAAGAAGTTATTGAAAACGCTGAATCGGAAAGAGAATTAGATGGGGACTGGTATGAGGTTGTTGATGGCCAGCAGCGGTTGACGACACTCTACCTCATTTTGAAGTATCGGAACGATCGGTGGTTAGGTGAAGACAAGGACACTATCTATAAAATTGATTACGAGACACGTAAAGACTGCGTCAGTTTTTTGGAATCTATTAAGGTTAATTCAGATAAAACGACGGTTAACATTGATAAGCAGAATATTGATTTTTACCATATTTCGAAAGCCTATCAGGTAATTCGTAACTGGGAATTAAACTACGAAAGCAAGTTCGGTAAAAAATTTGACAAGAATGAGTTTCAAACCAAGCTGCTGAGTTACTCCAAAATAATCTGGTATGAGGTTGATGATTCAGAAGACAGTATCGAACTTTTTGAGCGCTTGAATCTCGGAAAGATTCCTCTTACCAATGCAGAACTCACCAAAGCATTATTTTTGTCAACCGACAGCTTTAATGAACTGCCCAGGGAAGAACAACAAATTAAGCATTTAGAAATTGCTTCAATGTGGGACGCCATTGAGCATAAACTCAATGAAGCAGATAAACGGTTCTGGTCGTTTATAACCAATAAGAACAGAGACTCATTCGAAACAAAGATTGATCTTATTCTTGATCTTATTGCAGAAAAGCCAGACGAACATCCGGACAACCTGTTTACATTCCTTTATTTCTTAAACAAGTCCGAAGATGCAATCGGTGATGCCTCAGGATTATCGCTAGCATGGCAGGACATTGAAGAATTTTACAACACGCTTATAGAGTGGAATACGGATAGGGATCTCTACCACTCGATTGGCTATCTTATTGCGAGTAAAAAAATACCCGGCTATAAAAAAGACTCTTTGATTTCTCTGGTTAAATATTCCATGAAGCATGACAAGAACTCTTTCTGGAAACACGTTACCAATCGGATCAAAGCATCTGTAAATATTGTACCTTCTGAACTTCGGTATGATCAGCACTACGACCAGATATTTAATATATTGCTTTTGTTTAATGTTGAAACCTATCGAACAACATTGTCGATCGATGATTTTTATCCCTTTAAGCAGCATAAAGCCAACCAGTGGAGTCTAGAACATATTCATGCACAAAACTCTGAGGGATTGGATCAATCCAAAAAGGAGCAATGGCTACAATGGCTCGATCTTCATTTGCCGGTTCTTGAGACTTTGAAGGAGAAAGATTTGTTCAAAAACAAAAAAAGTGACATTGAACAGATTGTTTCTGATGTTAAAAATACTTTGAAAGAGAAACTCAGCTGGGCGCTTTTCTCTGATTATTTCGCAAAAATCACACAAATTCTTAGTGATGATACGGAGCAAAATGACAGTGAAACACACGGCTTGTCTAACATGGCGCTATTGAGTCGACCTGATAACTCGGCCCTGAACAGTTCGGCTTTTGTTGTTAAGAGAAATATGATTCTTGACTTAGACAAAGACGGCAGTTTTGTGCCTATTTGTACCCGTCGTTTATTCCAAGGGTACTACACTGAGAACGCGAATAATGGGGATGATGCGTTCTTCTGGGGGCCTAATGAGCAAGGTGAATACATTAAAAATATCATAGAAAAAATAAATGACTACCTTCCTGAAACTGCTGCGTCTTGTGAAGGAGGCGGCGAATGATTACAAAAGATTTTATGAGTCTTCTGAGAGAACAGAAGGTGGTGATTCCTCAGATCCAAAGAGATTATGCTCAGGGCAGAACTACCGATGAAGTCTCCCGCATTCGTGACCGCTTCCTTGATAAATTGTGTGCAGTCTTGCACGATTCTTATCAAGGAGAACCCCTCAAGCTGGATTTTATATATGGGTATACCACGAAGGATGAATCGGATGCCGGTAAGACGCATACGATATTCAAACCCCTTGATGGACAACAAAGATTGACAACCCTTTTTCTTCTGCACTGGTTTGTAGCGGTTAAGGAAGGTAGGGCTGAAGATGAGATAAATCTATTTTCAAACTTTTCGTATGCAACCAGAGCAAAAAGCAGAAGTTTCTGCGAAAAACTTGTTCGCTTTCGACCCCAGGTTGACTGTGCCGACTCTGTTAAAGAACAGATTAAGGATCAGCCATGGTTTTTTCTCTCTTGGGCAAGTGACCCGACTATATCTGGCATGCTTGTAATGCTTGATTCCATTGAATCGAAATTTAAAGAAAACAATTTGCAAAATGTATGGCCCAAGCTAACCAGAGAAAATTCTTCAGTTATTTTCTATCTCCTGTATATGGATGATTTGGGTTTGCCTGAAGACCTATATATTAAAATGAATTCAAGAGGTAAACCACTTACGCAGTTTGAACATTTCAAGGCCCAGTTTTCACGCATTATACCTTCTGAGCTGTCAGGTGAGTTTAATACAAAAATTGATAAAGAGTGGTCTGATCTCTTTTGGGATATTCATAAAAATGACAGTGATGATTTAGCACTTAGGGTCGATAATTCTTTTCTGAATTTTTATAATTATGTCACAGATCTCCTTATTGCCACTGAATGTATCGATTTAGAAAATACATATTGGCTAAAAGTTGCTGAGCTTGTGTATTCTAAGAAGGAGAATGTTTTGTTTCTTTTTAAATGCTTGGATACATTCGTAACACAGCAGAACGATAACCCTACATTTTTTGATCAGATTTTTTACATCAATAAAGATGAGTTCTCCCCGGACAAAGTCCGTTTGTTTTTCAATAGCCCTCAAACAAATATTTTTCAGAAGTGCGCAAGGGTCTATAGGCCGGTTGAGCGAAGAAATCCTTTCTCGATAGGTGAACAATTACTCTTCTACGCTTGCATGATCAATCTTCAGGAAGACCTGGAACGATTCCCAGAAAATCTTAGAAAAATCAGAAATCTTATAGCATCATCTGAAGACCAGGTGAGAAAAGAGTACTTGGGTATACTATTTAATGATGTAAAAGACATTATCCATAATAAGCCTTTGAGTGAGCGGTCTAGGTTTTCAAAACACCAGATCGAAGAAGAATCTTTAAAGCAGTCACTTCTTGAGCAATGTAGCGATAAGAAAGAGGCGATTTATAGGATTGAAGATCATGACCTGTTACGAGGTTCCATTTCGATTTTAGGCATTAATGAATCAATTACTGATATTGCAGAAAGTTTCCATGCAACCTTTAGTGAGTCATCTTGTGACTACTATTCAATCAGCTTAAATATGTTATCCATTGGGGATTATTCTCAGGGATATGGTGGTGGGAGACGACGGCTTGGCAATGGAAATGCATCAACCTGGCGTGAACTCTTCACACCAAGTGAAAAAAGATCAGGGTTTGAAAAAACTAGGGAAGTGCTGACCGGATATCTAAGAAAAAGCTCAGATGAAGGTCATGATAATCATTCAAATCCTGCTGATCCAGAGAAAGCAGTTATCGATTGGCGTTACTATTACCGCAAGTATAAGAGCTTTATAAAGTGGGGTGGAGAATCTACCGATGGATTTTATCACTGGAGTGATTTTGAACATAAGCCCTTTGAGTGTTTCATGATGTTTAAAAGCCAGTTTAATGGAAGGCACTGGAATCCATTCCTTTTAGAAATTTCATCCCTAAATAGCAACTGCTTGCTGGAGAATTATGGAAATAATCTTCATGTCCGTTTTGGGCAAGTGATGTTTATTGTCGCAATGGATAACGAAAGATTTAAATTTACAGCCTTAGAAGAAGATGCGGAGAGTAATGATTGGCTTAAGAAGTGCATCGAGCAGGGAATTATTGCAGATGAGGGTATTCTTCTTATTGAGCAGGTTAATGATCTCGAAGATAAAGCTGACAGAATTGAACAATGCTTGGTGATTTTGAAAAAAATCGAAGAACTCATCAGCAAAAAGGAAATTTCATGATTGATACTTGGTTTAAAGAAGATTTGGCGTGTATCTTAAAGCATCACCCTGTAGCTGTATTTATTGATGAAAGCGGTGAAGCCGACTTTTTGTTGAAGACTCTAAAAAACGATTGCACGGTGTATAGCACCAATGGTGAGCTGGATGAGCTTGAAGCGAAATATCGCATTGAGAAAGCGTTACAAGAAAACCCGACATCGGGTCATAGATACTTGGTGTACACCCAGCTTGGCAAAGATGAGCTGACCTTTGTACGAGAGTACTGTGAAACCAACGGCTGTATCGAAATCCGTTATTTGCAGAACTACATCAAAGACAAGGTTCACCAGACCTTGAACCTGAATATCAATCTACCAAAAGACGAGTTGGTTGCTGCGGCGAAAGTCAGCGTGGGTAAAGATCGTACCTATTGGATGGATATAAGCCATAAAGGCTCGTCTGAAATTTTTGATTTAGATAAAGAGCTATTATCTTTTGTGCATGACCCAGAAGGCTATGCGACGGATAAATACGATGCGCAGTTACGCGAAGCCTTTTACCGAAAAGTTAACGAGTTGCTAGGCCAAGAGTATATCGAAAAGCCCGCAACTACATTGGCTGTTGAAGTTGTCACTGCCATGCTGAATGGCCTGGCAGCTAATAATTGCGATAAAATATTATTTTCGGTTTATAGCAACTGGTTAGACTCTATAAGTTATCGCGATTCATTTGGGCCTTACCTTGCCAAGTACTCGTTAGATAAAAGTATTGATGTATGGTGGGTCAACCCAGGCCACCCGTTTAAACAAGTTGATGAAATATGCTTGAAAGAGGTCGGCACTAAACTGGCTGATAAAACACTGAACCAGGGAGAGATTTCACAGCTTATAGCACGATTAAAGCAGCGCCATCAAAGCAAGCAGGCGCAAGCCCTCGGCATTGTGTTCTGGAGCGATATTATTACCCTGCTTGATTTCGATCCAAAAGATATGGCTTATTTAAGCAGCTTTTCTGAGTGTGTCGAATTCTATAAAAACCATTTTTGCCCTCTGGATACGGCGATACGTAACCTGTATACCGAGTTTTTGCAACATCGTGATGCCCTTGATCCATTTCAGGAGCTGTACAAAGAATACGTTTCACTCTTCCTGGATAAATGGTTTAACTACTTTGACCAGTATAAAGAGGATCAGACAGGCATATTGCAGGGGATCATCGATGCTAATGACAATAAAATTGCCGTGATTGTCGGCGACGGTGTGGCCTATGAAATAGCCGAACAGGTAGCAGCGAAAGTTAAAAAGTTAAATGCTCATAGCCAATTAACTCGCCAACATATTCTTGCAGATTGCCCGTCTGAAACTGAAAACAATATGAGTCATATTTACATGGCCAATGGTGTGGTTGAGGCGGTGCAAAACAAGCGTGAAAAGTATCTCTCGGCCCAGAATCCGAGTGCAAGCATTGACTATATCCGACTGGATGAAGTAAGTGATGAGGCGCTGGCAGGCCAGGTACTTATTTGCACTTATAAAGACATCGATGATATGGGGGATAAACTCAACCATAAAGCGTTGAAGTACTTCCCTGAATCAATTGGCTTTTTTGCTGAAAAAATAACCCAACTTCTGAATATTGGCTACGCCAAAGTCTATTTAATTACTGATCATGGTTTTGTATTAACTGGGCTGCTAAGCGAAGCTGATAAGATAGTAGATAAACCTTTGGGCAATAATTATATCGACGAGCGCTTTATTTGGACTACAGATAAACAAGAAGACTTCACCCCGAAATTTATTGAGGTAGCTAAAGTCTATAAAGACTACAACTATCTGTACTTCGCCCGTAACATGAACCCATTCAAAACTCCCGGTACTTATGGTTTTGCTCATGGCGGTTTAGCAGCACAAGAATTAGTCACTCCGTATTTTTGTTGGGAACAAGAAAGTGATGGCATGGGTGAACTGCCGGTTGTTATCGACAACAAGAGCGATTTAGTAAGCATTACCGGTGAGCTGTATCAGATAAAGCTCAGCGCAGACAGCGGCGAAGGCAATCTTTTTACACAGGAGCGCAAGGTAATGTTGTTGTTTTTCGCCAATAAGAACCAGGTGAATAAGAGTGATGTGATCGCTGTGCAAAGCAACGGTGAAATCATAAAGGAATACACCTTCGATGGTCATAACGAGCTTGAAGTGCAACTTGTCGATGCGATAACAAAGCAGCAACTCGATCGAGCCGTCATTAAAAAGAATAACGATCGTGATCTGGGCGGGCTTTTTTAAACAGGCTTTTCTACAGGCGGAATTTGCCCCAGTGGCGATGTGAAAAATTAGAAACGAGGAACTGGCAATGGCAGTATTGAATGAATTGGACCAAAAGCTACTTGAGCACTTTCGGGGCTATGTGGTGAAAAAAGATCTGGTCCGAATGGTGAAAGTGGGTGCCAACGTGCCAGTGTTTGTGTTGGAGTATTTGATTGCTAACTCCTGCTCTACGGATGATGAAGATAAGATCAAGGAAGGCATGGAAAATGTTAAGAAGATTCTTAGCGAACACTATGTTAATCCTGAAGAAAGCTCGCTGATTCACTCGAAAATACGTGAAAAAGGCCGCTATAAAATCATTGATAAGATCTCAGTAGAGCTGGACTCGAAAAAAGACATCTATTGGGCAAAATTTCAAAATAGTAATATTAGTAATGCGAATATTCGTGACAGCTTAGTTCAGCAGCATGAAAAGATGTTGATGGGCGGTATATGGGCCATTATCGATGTCGAATATGATCCCGACATTAAAATCGGCCAAACTATTTATCCGTTTGTAGTTACT
>Ga0233441_1003545_pt1 | contig 10378 bp, 7 predicted proteins | sample SI_123_September_4_FD_182781 | JGI IMG/M metagenome (GOLD analysis project Ga0233441, IMG submission 182781) | Seawater microbial communities from Saanich Inlet, British Columbia, Canada - SI_123_September2016_135_MG | ecosystem: Environmental > Aquatic > Marine > Inlet | place: Canada: British... | reverse complement strand
AAGGCCATACAAGTACACACCTTAAAAGTCACGGCTTAACTGCTCTTAGGTACTCTGCGATAGCGCATTCTTGTGCCATGAGCGAGTGATAATGTAATTTCCTCGGCGGGTAGCCGTTGAGGGAAATAGCTGCCAGAAATTTTGGCATTACAAATACTGGCGCCTTCAAAATTACATTTTGAAAAATCTAAACCACGTAGATCTGTTTGTCTAAAATAGGCATTTTTAAAACTAATGCCACTAACATCCATTTTTCTTAAGTCTAAGCCTCTAAAATCACAGCCTTCAAAATCAATTTCAGCACCTTGTGCTTTTAATTTATTAAAGGTGACTAATTTTTCGTCACGAACGAGGCGATACATTTTATCTTCGGTGATTTGGGGCGCTGCCATGACATGTCTCCTACGTTTGTTTTTATGCCCACTGAGATAGCCGTCTCTTTCACAATGGTATTTAATAATAAGTATAGTGATTGTGCAGGAATTTTATGTGACCGAGGTTATAAGTTCGTCAATAATGTGTTCTGCCTGAGAAAGGTAGCCGCCACCAAAGAGGTTAAAATGGTTTACAACATGGTACAAATTGTAGAGTTTTTTGCGTACCTGATAACCGCCCTCTAGTGGATAAACTTCATTATAGGCGGCATAAAAATCTGCTGTGAACCCGCCAAATAACTCGGTCATCGCAATATCGGCTTCCCGATCACCATAATAAACGGCAGGATCAAATAAAACAGGGTTGTCATTATCATCAAATGCCATGTTGCCGCCCCAAAGATCACCATGTAATAAGCTTGCTTCAGGCTGTTCTGTAAAAAATTTAGGTAACAACTCAATGAGTTGATTGCCTTTTTTTAGTCTGGCACCATTGCTGTGGGCTAAATCAAATTGAAACTGTAACCGCTGATTTGCATAAAAAGTGAGCCAATCTGTGGTTTGCTGATTGGGTTGGTGAGTCGCACCAATGACGTTATCTCTAAACCAACCAAATTGTTCAGCCGTATTTTGGTGTAACTGGGCTAGCGCAAGCCCAAGTGTTCGTTGGTCACCATTGGATGTGAGCGGAATGTATTCTAAGACGAGGTAACTTTGCTGATGGGTGACGCCTGAACAAATGGCTTCTGGCACTCGGATAGCATTGCTGTTGGCAAGGGCGGTTAAGCCATCGGCTTCGGCCTCAAACATGGTTAATAAATTGGGCTGATTGAGTTTGACAAAATAGTCTTTATTGTCACTTGATAGGCGATAACTGTCATTAATACAGCCACCTGATAATCCTTGTAGCTGGTCAATTTTGACTTGATCACCAGTTAATTCTTGAATGTGTTCTGCAATGCTAATCCAATTTTGCATTGGTTTCTCTCTTCTAAGATGATTTTATCAGTTATACACAAGCTGTTGAAAGATGACAAAATTAAGACATTAATGACAATACCTTATGTGTAATATGATGTAATTGGTTTAACTGTATGAAATATATGTATTTAATGTGTTTTTATAATCGCATTCTAATGTACTGTAATTATTACAAATCAAAGTGATAGGCGTGTTGTGCAAAGAGTATCCCCAGAGTTATCCACAGGGTTGAGGGATTTATTTATTTATTTATTCTGTTATTCTGAGGTGGCTTCTTGCCTTGCTGAATAACAATAAAAGTGATGACCATGAGTCAAGAGATAGAGAATTACCAGCAGCGAATCAAAAACCTTGAAACATTTAAGAAATTATTTTTTGAAAGCCAAACAGAAATTGCGTCATTAAAAGCCACGATTGAAAGTTTGCAAACGCAAAGTCAAGACGATGCTCAAGCTGTTGAGCCATCTAGTGATGATGGTGTTGAGCTGTTTGATGATGCTCCTGGGGATAGTGGCGTTGAGCTATTTGATGAAGGCTCATCAGAGGACAGTGGCGTTGAATTATTTGGCAATGATGATGTTGAGCTGTTTGATGAAAGCCCAGGAAATAGCGGCATTGAATTATTTGGCGATGATGACGAGTTATTTGCAACAGATAATTCTACTGATAGTGCCAATGTTATTGCCCCAGCCCCCGCAAAACCAGCGACCATAGCGTCTGATTCAGAGCAAATTGCAAGCCTTAAGGCAAACCTTGAAAGTGCCAATCAAATGGCAATGTTATCAATGACCAGTGCGGGTGAAATGGGGACGGTTATGCAGTTTATGCGCTCCAGTTTTGAGTGTAAAAAGCGCTTAGATTTAGCGTCTGAAATTTTTAATGCATTAAAAACGTATGGCTTAAGTGGCAGTGTTCGGCTGGCCGTTAAAGGCAAAAAACCCACGCATTTTTCTATGAATTCAGCCGCATCAAATGAACATAAGCAGTTGTTAGCTGATCATTGTAAGGGGGACAGAATCATTGATAAAGGTGACTGTCTCATTATTAATTTTCCCTATTTATCCATTTTAGTGAATCAGCTGCCAAAAGATGATCTAGATAAACGGGGTCGAATTAGTGATAACCTGGTGACATTGATGAGCGGGGCAAACGCCCGAATGATATTTTTCAATAAAAACGCAGATATTAAACAGCGTACCGAAAATTTAAAGAGCTTGATTAAGTTGGCCAGCGGTTCTTTGCGAACAATTAACGAAGCAATCAATGAACAGCATGGGCAAAATTCAGTCATTATGAATGAATTAATGAGTGCTCTGTGTTCTCCACCCTTTTCAAGCGGGATCAGTGCGGCCCAAAAGCAGCATGTTGATCGCGTTGTGGGTAAAGCGTATGCAGAGTTTGGTGAATCCTTTAGTCGTTTGTTAAAAATTGATGAATCATTTTCTAAAGCTTTTCAACAATTAGAAGCCAAAATGGCTTAATTAAAGTAGTTTGAAATTTGGCTTGGATCTCATTTTCTGGTCAGGTGTTTTATCTCGATGGGCCTATACAACACTCAGTTGTTTTGACATGCTCAGCTTCAAGCATTCGGCCTTGTATGGCTGGACATGTTTTCTCCAGACATTTTTTACTGAGTTTCCTCGATGATATACCGGACTTGTGAGGAATATCACTATGAGGTTCAGTGTTCATGTATGATAAATGTACCTAAAAAATATTAATAAGAAGTGGTATGGATAGCCCAATTTTAAGTATTGCCATTGCAAAACCCCCTTACGACTGTTTTGACTATTTAAGCCCAAAAGTAAACCACCCTATTGTGCCTGGAATGCGGGTACAAGTCCCATTTGGCCACAGTAAACGTATGGGTATGGTAGTGGCTGTAAAAACAGACAGTGATGTCCCCGCGGGGAGAATGAAACCGGTTGATCACTTCCTCGACCAACACTCTATTTTGCCCGAGGAAATCTTGTCTTTACTGTGGTGGGCCAGCCAGTATTATCATCACCCCATCGGTGATGTTATTTCTACGGCATTGCCAAGTGCATTGCGAAAAGATCGTGAACCCTTGGTCAAAGAAATCCCGATGTGGCGCTTAACAGAAGCGGCATCATCGGCAATCCTTTCGCCAAGAGCGTTTCGCCAGCAGGCCATCTTAGATTTACTGCTGCGTTATCCAGACGGCGCGAGCAGTCATATCATGCAAGAGTTAGGGTTTGACTGGCGAGGGCCACTTAAAACATGTGTTGATAAAAACTGGGTGGATAAATTTTTCACCTCTCCCCTAACCCGTAATGCTCATCCTCTTAATCCAGATTATGGGATTAATGCCCATCAAACATCAGCAATAGAGAGTATTAAAGCGGGTTTTGGTGACTTTAATGTGACGTTATTAGATGGCGTTACTGGGAGCGGCAAAACAGAAGTGTATCTGCAGCTGATTCAAAACGTGCTGGAACACAATTTACAAGTTCTGGTGATGATTCCCGAGATTGGTTTAAGCCCGCAGTTATTGTCTAGGTTTCAACAACGGTTTTCAGTGCCCATTACCACGATGCATTCGGGTATGACAGACCAAGAGCGGTTGAATACTTGGTTATTAGCACAATCAGGTGAAGCAGAAATCATTATTGGAACAAGGTCCTCTATCTTTTGCCCCTTTAAATCATTGGGTCTTATTTTGATTGATGAGGAGCATGATGCTTCGTTTAAGCAGCAATCTGGATTCCGTTATCATGCGCGAGATTTAGCCGTATATCGAGCAAAGAAACTGTCGATCCCTGTTGTGTTAGGAACAGCGACCCCATCTTTAGAAACACGATTAAACGTTGAGCGAGGCCGCTACCATGTTGCCAGCTTGCCTGAGCGTGCAGGTGTAGGTAGCGCACCGGCGATCCAGTTAGTCGATTTGCGCCGGCAACCTGTTAAGCAAGGGCTTGGTTTAAAGGTTATTGAAGCAATTCATGAGACGTTGGCGAAAAGTGAACAAGTGCTTATTTTTTTAAATCGACGGGGTTATGCACCTGCCATTATGTGTCACCAATGTGGTTGGTCAGCCGGGTGCCATCATTGTGATGCGAAAATGACGTATCATCATGATGATGAGCGTTTGCGTTGTCACCACTGTGGTTATGAGACTCGGCTACCAACGGAATGCCCATCGTGTGACTCTGACGCGCTACAGCGCGTCGGTATGGGGACTCAACGGCTGGAACAGTATGTAAACACCCTCTTCCCGGGTTATAAAGTCGCTAGAATTGACCGTGATAGTACGCGCCGTAAAGGTACTTTTGAGGATCAATTAGACGCCATCCATAAGGGTGAAACACAGATATTAGTGGGTACTCAAATGCTGGCAAAAGGTCATCATTTTCCCAGTATGACGTTGGTGGTGATTTTAGATATTGATGGTAGCTTAATCAGTGGGGACTTTCGAGCGACAGAGCGATTAGCGCAACAATTAGTGCAAGTAGCCGGTCGAGCGGGTCGTGCGGATAAACCGGGTCGAGTGATGATTCAAACACTACAGCCTGAACACCCAATGTTGCAGCAGTTGTTTACTCAAGGTTATACCAAATATAGTAAAATGGCATTGCAGGAGCGTCAACAAGCTGAGTTACCGCCCTATGTTGCACAAACCTTATTACGAGCAGAAGCCAATAAAAGACAATTGCCAGTGCAATTTTTAGAAGAAGCGAAAAGGCAATTACAGCAAATGGGCGGTCAATGTTTAGGGCCTATACCGTCATTAATGGAACGTAAAGCGGGTGTGTTTAGAGCACAATTATTGATAGAGACAAAGAATAAAGCGGTTATGCAGCAACTATTAAATCACTGGGTGCCTTCCATTGGGCAATTGCCTTCAGCAAAGAGGGTGCGCTGGCAACTGGATGTTGATCCTTTAGATGTGATTTGAGTTTTTAGGTGAAAAAGAGGTCATTTTGCGTTATACCAGGGTGATATTTGGGATATCTGATAGTATTAAATGTGAAACCGCTCTGCTATGACAGTCTTTAAAGGCTAAATTTTATGGATTTTGAATGGGTTGCAATTGCGTTTGGTGATGTCCTCTGGATCTGCTTAGCCTTTGTGTTTGGTTATAGCGCAAAGTGGGTTAATTTGCCGCCGTTAGTCGGTTTTTTGGTTACCGGTTTTGTGCTGAATTACCTAGGCTTTGCTAGTGGTGATACATTGCAAAAATTAGCCGATTTAGGGATCACACTACTGCTATTTACCGTTGGCTTAAAGCTGAATGTAAGATTTCTAATTAGGCCTCAAGTCTGGACGGTTACTGCGATACATATTTCGATTACCATCGCCTTATTTGGCGCGGGAATCTATGGTTTAGTACTGATTGGCACGCCTGTATTCGCTGAACTAAATTTTACCATGTCTCTTATGCTGGGTTTTGCACTGAGTTTTTCAAGTACGGTTTTTGTGGTTAAATTTCTTGAAGAAAAAGGAGAAATGAACTCGCTGCATGGTCGTATTGCGATTGGCATTTTGGTGATTCAGGACTTGGCAGCCGTTGTTTTTTTAGCCGTATCGACAGGTAAAATGCCTTCTGAGTGGGCGCTGTTGTTAGTGTTATTAGTCCCTCTTCGCCCTGTTCTCTTTTATTTTTTATACCGGATAGGTCATGGGGAGCTGCTCATTTTATATGGGCTTGTTCTGGCTCTAGGTGGCGCTGAATTATTTGAGTTTGGCGGTGTTAAAGATGACTTAGGTGCGTTGGTCATGGGGGGATTGCTAGCATCACACCCAAAAGCGACCGAAATGGCAAAATCCATGCTTGGGTTTAAAGATTTATTCTTAGTTGGGTTATTTCTTTCAATTGGATTATCGGGTGTATTAACCGTTGAAGCATTAATGATTGGGTTGTTGCTGGTGCCCTTTATTTTTATAAAATCAGCCCTCTTTTTTGCCTTAATGACAGGGTTTAAGTTGAGAGCACGTACGTCGTTATTAGCGACATTAAACCTCACCAATTATAGTGAGTTTGGCTTAATTGTCATCGCCATCAGTGTTCAAGCAGGTTGGGTTGATGCCCAGTGGTTGGTGGTTATGGCCATTGCATTGTCTTTCTCTTTTATTGTCGCTGCGCCATTGAATAAAATGGGTGATTGGCTTTATAGCAAAAATAGAAGGTTTTGGATGACATTCCAAGGCAACGAACGGTTACCAGATGATGTCCTTATTGACACACTAGGGGCAACCATTGCGATTTTTGGTATGGGGAGAGTCGGTAGTGGTGCGTATGATAGAATGTATGAGTTATATGGTGACACTGTTGTTGGCATTGACTTTGATCCCGAGCGGATTAAACAGCAGCAAATAGTCGGGCGGAATGTGCTTTATGGTGATCCAAGTGATGCTGATTTTTGGGATAAAATAGAAGAAGACCATAATATTGAGTTGGTTATGTTGGCATTACCAAAAGTGGCCGCGAACTTAAATGCGTTAGAGCAGCTGAAAACAATCTCATACACCGGTCGAGCGGCTGCCATTGCAAAATTTCCTGATGAGGGTGATAGGCTACGACAAGCAGGTGCGACTGCCGTGTTTAATATTTATACTGAAGCGGGTGCAGGGTTTGCAAATCATGTTGAGACACAAAAATTAAAATAAACAGGGTGAGCGATGGCTGCTTTAGTGCTCCTCAACTTTTTGCAAAGCTTGTCGCCATAAAGGATTTGCGCCTTCAGCGTTTAATCGAATAGAGCGTCCAACCTCATTTTCATACCAAGACACGTCCCCTTCATTCGGTTCGTGCTCATAACCCCACCACTGGCCATCGGCATCTTGTGCTAACCATTGCACCCAGCTTGGCAGTGGCGTATTCATTGTGATCCTGCATATAAGTTGGGTAGTGTCGGTTTCGGTTTAGCTAACGGCTTTGTTGTTGTCGTTTGGTTCACCACTCTTTTAAAGACGCGCCAAAATGACTTACCATTCCAGTGTTCCGTGTTTTCTGTAAAACGAGCGCGGTTTAGCTTGGCCACTTTTTTATTGAAAGCATCGTCATTAATAAACTCGGCCAAACCCGTTAAATCATGAAAATGCTGTTTTGGCCACTTGGTTTTAGCCCAGAGCAATAATTGCTGATAGACAAAATGCTTGTCGTGGCTTTGGCAGCCTTTTTTGATGTTATAGGCAAAACGAGAGGTCACTTTCTCTTTGACCTCATGCATGATTTGCTGTTTTTTCTCAGGACTAGCCCAGTGTTTTATCATCGCAATGGCAGCGAACAGTATGCCACTGAAAATTAAGACTTCTAAGGAGGGCAAGTTGTTAACAATATCTGGCCATATTGAAGGCGTTGACTGGGTCTCTGGTTTGTCAGTGACCGGACTGTCCGGAGACATGGCATCAACCCATTGTTGCTGGTTCTGCTTCTGGACAATTTTGCCAATGCCGACTTGAACGGTTTGCGCGGGTACTGTGGTGGTAAAGCGTTGCTTAGTCTTAGGGTTCCACCAAGATTGTTGTATTTCTGGCAGTAATTGAGTACCTGCTTGCAACGGAATGTAGGTGAGATGGTATATTTTTTGGCTGATTAAACCAGTTGCAGTTTGTGTGGTTTTGGTGCTGATATTTTCGATATAATATTTAAAGAGTTCAGATTCTGGAATGGGTAATTGGGGCAATTGAGTGCCAAATAAGCCAACGGCATTCATTGTAATCACTTGGACTTTGGGTTCACCTGTTTTGAATGCATTGTCATGTAACCATTGGGTACTAATCTCAAATTTTTTAGTTGATAGCCAGTTGTTTGCGGTAAACGATTTTGGGATAGGATGTACCTGAATAGTGATTTCATCCGCACTGGTACTTATTTTACTATTAGGTCCTGAAATAGATTGTGCAATGCTGCCTCCTTGCTGGCTAATCAAGCCTGAAAATTGGCTTTTAGGTATCGTGATGGTACCCGCTTGTTGTGGGAAAATAGCATAGCGACGCTTGGTTATATGATAGGTCAGCCCATTTAGCTTCGTTTCACTTTGTTCATCTTGATCTAAACGCTGAATGATGACTTGAGGAATTTTGGGTTCAGATAAAATGCCATTACTGACATGAGGACGCTGATAGAGTGTTTGGGTGAATAGGATTTGGCTTTGTGGGTAGGCTGTTGTGTGATTAACCTCAGCATTGAGAATGGCCGGTGCATTGGTTTTACTGCGTCCATTCGTAATGAATATAGGAATCGGATTGCTGCTGTCACGCCCTATGGTTAAGGGTGGTATGCTGAGTGCCCCTGCTTTTTTAGCCAGTAAGGTGATCGTCCACTGGCTTATCCATCCAGGATAGCGATAATAGTGCTGTACCCGGCTATTAAATAATCTAAAATTTTTCTGAAGGGGTTTAATGTTTAACGCATCCCGCTGGTGCCGCCCTTCCATGTTGACGGTAAGTACAACGGATTCTTGCTGGCTCACTTCGTTTTTTGCCAAGGTTACGGTTAATGCATAAGCAGGTAACGTGAGTACCATCAGGCAGAAAAAAACGAGGGCTTGTCTCAGTATTACCATGCTTTGGGGTCATCCTGTAATGAGTAACCGCGTTTTTTCGCTTCAGATAAAAATTTGCGTTTGAGCAAACTGCCCGGGTCATCAGGGATATGCTGTAACCATTGGTCACTTAACTGCTTGGCATGGTTTGGTTGCCGCTGTCCCTCTTTGCTGGGTTTGGCTATTGTCTGAGGTTGGCCTTTATTGGCTTTTTCTGGCGTGTTTTGCTGTTTTTTGTTGGCAGTGTCAGCGCTATTAGACGCATCATTTTGTTTTGAGGAAGACGCACCACCACCGGATTGCTGTTGCTTGGAATCGGCGTTACTACCGGTATTTGAAGATGGCTGTTGAGGGTTTTTTTGCAGCCAATTTTCCAGTAATTTTTTGTTGTATATTGCATCTGCATGGCTCGGTTGGTCACTAATGACTTTGGCATAAGTTTGGATGGCGAGTTGGAGCTGGCCATCTTTTGCATAGGCATTGGCTAAGTTGTAGCGCCCTAGTGGGCTGTCTATTTTTGCAAATTCGTTAATGGCTTGTGGGTAATTTTTGGCTTGGTACCAGGCGACACCTTTCCAGGGTGTTGAGTGGTATAGGTTGGCGGCTTTTTCATAGTGGTTTGAGGCAAAAATGACCGCTGCTTGTTGATTTTGGTTAAGCCACAATTGGTTTAATGTCCAAGCTTCAGCCGTATTTTGAAACGGGGTAAAAGGTATGAACCCAAGTAAAAATAGTGTGCCAAACCAGCCCTTACGGAAGCTAAACAGCAATAAAGGCGCTAAACAGAGCAGTAATAGTGGGCCTTGATCATGCCAATATTGCGTGCTGGTTTTGCTGCCTTGGTTATTGGTGATGTTCTTATTTGAGGAAGGTTGTAATAAGTAGTTAATATCACTGTCATCGGTGGTGATGTCACTGTAGCGGCCCTTACCTTCTATTGCAAAGCGTCTGAGGTTTAAACTCTGCTCGCCGCCAACGCCGAGTACCGATAATTGAAACCCATTTTCATGGATGGTTTTTGCCGTCTGATGCATCGGGTTTGGAATGCCATCGGTTATCCAAATTAAAGTTGCGTGTTGTGCATTGACGGATGTCAGAAGTTCTAGCGCTCGGTTAAATGCAGACTGAGGGTGGCTGCCTTGAGCAGGCATAATATCGGGTGCTAATGTCGGTAATAATGCGGTGATGTTTTTATAGTCCTCAGTGAGGGGAGTCACCACGAATGCGTTTTTAGCGTAGGCAATGAGTGCGGTTTCTCCACTAAAAGGGATACTGAGTAAATCTGTGATTTTATGCTTCGCTCGGGTTAATCGGTTAGGCACGAGGTCATCTTTTAGCATTGAGTTAGATAAATCTAAAATGATGATCCGGGCATTGTCCTCCCTGAAACCGGCGGTTTTTTCCATCGACCAAGTGGGTCCTGCTAAAGCAATAATGGTTATGACCCAGCCGGTAAAGAGTAAAATAAAAGGGAGCTGAGGGTCTTTATTTGGGTTGCCAACGAGCAATGCTTTT
>Ga0233441_1003527_pt1 | contig 10413 bp, 3 predicted proteins | sample SI_123_September_4_FD_182781 | JGI IMG/M metagenome (GOLD analysis project Ga0233441, IMG submission 182781) | Seawater microbial communities from Saanich Inlet, British Columbia, Canada - SI_123_September2016_135_MG | ecosystem: Environmental > Aquatic > Marine > Inlet | place: Canada: British... | reverse complement strand
GTCAATTTTGGTGGGAGTTGGCAGGATGGGGGTGCTACAATAACTAATGGTAATGTTTTTGCGCAAGCACTTTATGTGTATAATGTTACTTCTTTAAATGTTGATAGTTTGCAAATTAATGGTTCAATATCTCCTGGAACAAATGGAACTTTTAATAATACTTTTGATTTGGGAATTTCTGGAACTAATGTTTGGAGATATGGATATTTTGGAACCGATGTTGTAATTGGTGGAGAGAGTGTTAAAAAATGGATGTATAATCAGACATATTCTGGTTCGACATACAATGCAACATATGCAGCAATTAGTGGTGATAATGCGACATGGAATGAATCACGAGCTGGGGACTTATATTCAGATATAAAATGGGGGTATAATATGACATACTCAGGTTCGACATACAATGCAACTTATTTATCAACATATAATGCAACTTATGCGGCTATTACTGGAGATAATGCGACATGGAATGAATCACGAGCAGGTGATTTATATGCAGATATTAAATGGGGATATAATATGACATATTCAGGTTCAACTTATAATGCCACATATTTGTCAACTTATAATGCAAGTTATTTATCTACTTATAATGCTACATATGCTTCTAACACTGGAGATAATGCTTCATGGAATCAGACGGGTGCAAATGGTTTATATTCAGATATAAAATGGGGATATAATATGACATATAGTGGTTCGACGTATAATGCAAGTTATGATACTAAAAACACAAGTCAGTGGTTAACTGTTGGAAGTGATATTTATTATAGTGTTGGAAGTGCAAGTAATGTTGGTATTGGAAATTCTACTCCTGAAGAAAAATTACATGTACAAGGGAATCTTTTAATTGGGAATGCATCTACGGATGCTAGTCCATATAAACTTATATTTTCAAATTATTTTGCTGATCCTTCTGGAGGGGCTCCAAATAAAATAGATTTATGGGGCAACGAATATGGGCTTGGTGTTTCGGCTGGGGATTTGGATTATTTTAGTCAAGTAAATCATAATTTCTATGCTGGGACTCTGTTAACAATGACTGTTAATTCTAGTGGTGTGGGAATAATGGAAGCTAATCCGACTCAAAGCCTACATGTAAATGGAACATTTAATGTTACGGATTCGACAGGTGCTGGAATTTTAGTAAATGACGATGGTAATGTCGTAATAAGGTTGGGATAAAATGAAAAAAGTTTTTAGTTTTATTTTGTTGGTTTTTCTAGTTGTGGTATTTTTGGGTAGTGTTAGTGCAGATGAAGGTTTTCCGGTAGATGCTCGGACTAATTGTATTCAATCGAATGGAACACATCAAAAGTGCGTTCAGGGGACTGAAATAATAAATGCTTTAGATAAAGATGGAGAATGGAAAGAGTGTGGTGAGGTTTTAAGTTATGAAGTTGGAGATGATTTTATTGAGTTTGATTTTGGGGCAGAGAAAATGAAGTTGGAGTGGGATTATGATGTGAAGTATATAGGTTTTGTAAATTTTATGAAGAGACTTTTTGTTAATGTTGAGGCTGATGCAGTTTTTGATGTTGAGAGACAGGGTTGTAATTTTTATTTCTTGCAAAATTTTGAGAATGATGAGTTTGTTTTGGATGAATTAAAATATAAGATGCCTAAGAATTTTGAGTTTAAGGATAATGTTTTAACAGATACAGCGTCGGGACTTTCCATTGATTTTAATCAGGCGGTAGAGGAACAGAATGTTGAAATAGAAGAGGTTGGTGGCGATTTGGTTTTTAGCGGAGAAAATATTAGTAGATTGGATCCTACGACAGGATTTACACTAGCAGGAACTGGAACGAGTGCAGGAAGTGGAGATATTGCTTGGACCAATCCAGGAAATATAGTTACGGCAGATGCTAATTATGCTACTGTAAGTGGTAGAACTGGAGATTTTTCATATTTATTGCAAGGTAAGGCATTTGGATTTTCATTACCTGCAAGTTCAACAATAGATGGAATAGAGGTTAAATATGATATTTGGGCAGTAGACAATGAAGATCCAAAATATGCTTCATCAAAAATGTTAAAAGCTGGTAGTGAAGTTGGATCAAGTCAAGCAACAGGGGTGCCGCCGGGAACAAGAAGTGATATTACTTTCGGCGGAGCAGAAAATAAATGGGGAACAACATGGACACAGGCAGAAGTAGAAAATGCGGGTTTTGGTAATTCACTTAAAGTTCAAATGGATGATAGAAACGAAGAAGAGATAAGAGTATATGCTATGTGGATAAATGTGCACTACACAGCGCCGGTGGGAGATGAAGATTATCCTCTGATTAATTTTACTAATCCTACTTTAGCTAATGCGACTTCAACTTCAAATACGTCCGTTGAGATTAATGTTACTATTGATGAAGCCAATCTTGCCAATGTTACATGGAATTGGAATGGAACTAATTATACTATGTATGATGATAGTTTGGTTTTGGCGATGAACATGGATAGCTATACAAGATTTAATGATACTTCCACTGATGAAAATGATGGAACTTGTTCAGCTTGTCCGACATATTCGTCCTCTGGAAAATATAATGGCGGATATGATTTTGATGGTATTAATGATGTTATTAACATTGCTGATAGTAGTAGCTTATCAACTTTCACAAGCGGATTAACAATTGCTCTTTGGATAAAAACTGATAATCTTTTAGGTATACCTATCAGTAGGTGGGGCTCGATGAATGGCTATGGCTTATATACCCCTGATCAAAATTGGTACATGGGAACGGGTTCGGCATGGAGTGCTGTTGCATCAGGGCTATTAACAGATGACGCATGGCACCATTATGTTTTAATTTGGAATGGCACTGATGTGGTTAGTTATAGAGATACAGCTTATGTGGCTAATAATGCCTTATCTAGCCCATCATTTACTTCACCAGATAATGATAAATTAGAGATAGGTGGTGATAATAGATATGTGTATAGTAATTTTTCGGGCTCAATTGACGAAGTTAGAATATGGAGTCGTTCTCTTTCTGAAGATGAGATTAGTCAGCAATATATGTCTAATTTGGCTAAGTTTAATGACACGCATTGGGAGCTTTATATTAATCAGAGTAAAAATGTAACAGATGGTTTAGATTTGGCAACTTATACTTATCAGACGTTTGCAGAGGATAGTTCAAATAATTTTAATTTGACAGAAGAAAGAACTATTACTATTGGGGAAGCTGCCCCCAGTATAAATTTGGATTTAATTTACCCTACGGGAAATATTAATGTGACGCAGAATGAATTTTTTAATGTGACTGTTAATACTTCGTGTTCGGGGGGGGATTGTGGCGAAGTAAATATAAGTTTGGCGTATTTTGAAGATAATTTTTATAGTGATAATACTGAAGATGAAGCCTCTGGGACGTGTATTGATAATGCGAGTGCATATGATGAAAACTGGGCAACCTATGCTTCTACTTCTGGTGGATGTAATATTTATATTAATTATACCGTGCCTTCTGGAGTTATTAATGCGATAGTGGAATCTAAACATTATGCTGAAGACAATGGAGATATAACTAATTTTAGTTGTTGGAATTATTCAGGAGAAGGTTGGGAGCAAATATTTTATGATGATAGTGGGCCTGGTGATTCTTTTTTTCTTAATAATACAATTTATCCAGATTGTATGAGTGGTTCTAAATTGATGTTTAATGTATATATAGAGGATGGTTTTGATGCTACTTTTTTATATGAGGAGCAGGTATGGTGGAATGTAACAAGTCCCCTTTTTGTTTTGGTTCCTGCGTCTGGAACTCCGTTTTATACAAATGTGACAAATCCTAATACAACTACATTGAATGCAGAAGAGAATTTACTAAAAACGTTCTGGGTAAATGCTAGTGGGGTAGCGGGAACAAATAAGAGTTTTTTTGTGTTTGCAAATACCACTAGTGATATGAGCGTTAGTAATATTACTAGTCAGTTTAATGTAACGATTACAGTATTAGACACAACTTTCCCACTAATTGATTATGGAGTCATAACCGAAATAACGAACTCTCTTGCAAATAGGAGTTGGATTTATGTGAATGTTTCTGTTACTGAAGATAACGAAGATACGATTACATTTAATTTGTATAACAATTCTATTTTGGTTAATTCTACTGCTCTTACTGATTCTACGAGGTTTGTTAATTGGACTGGGTTGGGTGTAGGAAATTATTCATATAATGTTACTGTAAATGATTCTGCAGGGAATACTAACTATACTGGGACTAGAACGATTGATTTAATGAATATAGCTCAGGGGTGTCGTAATATTGTTTGGAAGGGTGCTTATACTTTGGTTAATAGTACGATAGTTAATTATCCTAGTACGTGCATGGTGATTGATACTAGTGACGTGTATTTTGACGGGCAGGGATATACTATTGATGGGGTAAATACAGGGAATGGTATTCATGTAGTAGGTTCTAGTGGAAATGAGTTGACTAATGTAACGATTAATAATACTTTTGTTAATGATTTTGCAACAGGATTATATTTTGAATATACAGATAATTCTTTTGTTTTTGATAGTAATTTTTCTAGTGGTAATTCACGAAATATTCGTATTTTGTATTCAAATAACAATATATTTAATAATCTTAATATTACAGATGCAAGTGGAAGTAATGATCAAGGTTTAGAATTAGCCGCAGCAGATTTTAATAATATTTCAAATAGTTATTTTAATAATAACAATAGAGCAATTATAATATCTACTGCAAGTAATAATAATATTATTCTTAATAATACGATTATAAATTCTGTTACAATTGGTATTAAAGCTGAAGCCATTAGTGCTGATAATAATCTGATATATAATAATTTCTTTAATAATACTAACAATTATAATACTGTTGCAGGTGCAGACAACTACTTCAACACAACGTTAACCGAAGAAACTAATATTATTGGTGGAGCAAATATCGGAGGTAACTATTGGGGTGGTATTGCTGGAAATAATTATTCAGACACTTGTACAGTAACAGTGACTGATAACATATGTGATAATCCGATGAATATTACTGATGGTACGGAATGTGTTGGGTGTAGTGGAAAAGATATTGATGAGTTACCTTTGAGTTATAATGTTGCTGGTTGCACATATAATTCTGAATGTAATGGTGATGAATATTGTTTGAATTCTGCTTGTGCTAACTTGAGTGCTGGTGCTAAATTTTTATTAAAGGATGCTCTTGGTTCAACTGTTGCTACAATTGATAGTTCTGGGAATGTCGGGCTTACTGGTTCTTTTAATGATTCAAATTCTGCTGTCTGTTCAGCGTCGGGGAATAATGCTTTGAATATAAATGATAATGCGATTGTTAGGTCGTGGATAAATGAAAGTGGGGGGATGTGCATTGGAGGAGCTTTATATGAGAATGCTGGAGCGGATTTGAGCTGTGCTAATAGTTTTATAATAAAGGATTCGTCTGGAAATAATAAGGTTTGTATATCTAAGACTAGTGGGAATTTGACGTTAAGCGGATATTTAGGTAAAAATGCTTAATTTTGTTATATTTAAGAAGGGTTAGTTTTCACATAAATCCTTTTCTTCTCTTTTGTCTGTCCAGTTTTCTGGGTTTTGTATCATGTATCCAGTTGCAGATAGTGATAGTTTGGTATTTCCTTCGCATTCAACAGTATAATCTTCACAGATGTTATTTTCGTCGCATATAGCTTTTGTATAAGTGTAATAGTCTGGGTTTTTTTGAATTGTCTGTCCAGTTAAATTTATTTTTGTTGAAAATATTATGCCAGATATAATTGCAATTAAAATTAAAATTATTAGCGTTATTTTTGTTGAATTTTTCATAAGAATTGTTATATTTATTAGCATATAAATTTTGTGTTTTGCCGAATATTGTCATAGCTTTTATAAACTAAAAAATCCTTATTTATACAATAAAATGGTGAATAAGAAAGGTGTATTAGTTTTAGTAGTAGCCTTGGGCGTGTTGTTATTTATGAATCATGTTTTGGCGGGGCAAATGATGGCTTTGCAGGGTAATGTTAAAAATTCTAGTGGGGGTGACTTGACTAGTGGTGACTTGACTGTTGAAATTTGGGATTCATTATCTGGTGGAAGTATGATTTATAATTCTACTACGGTGTATAATAGCAATGTTACTAATGGAAGATATGATATTATGCTAGGAGAGTATACGACTTTGAATTTGAATTATGGAGCTAATTATTATATGGCTGTTGCGGTTGATTCAGAGCCTCTTTCTTTTGATGGAGCCGCTAGACGGAGATTCCAACCAACCATAGGAAATATTAATTCGAGTTTTTTGAATCTTACAACAATCGATACTACAGGAAATATTACTTCTGGAGGTTGGTTTAAGGGTTTGTTTAATTGGACTGTTTTAAATAATTGGCTTAGTTTTGATGGAGCTACTCTTAATTTTAATGAGACAAAGTTAAATGATACTGTTGACAATAGATTTCTCCAGGGGAAGAATTCCATTTTTTCCAATTTGAATGTTACTGGTATTGCTAATTTTGGGGGCACTTGGTTAAATGGGGGAACAACAATAGATGGGGGTAGTATTTTTGCCCAGACTCTTTATGTGTATAATGTTACGTCGTTAAATGTTGATAGTTTGAAAATAAATGGATCCATGTCCCCGGGGGTTAATGGAACTTTTAATAATACTTTTGATTTGGGAATTTCTGGAACCAATGTTTGGAGATATGGATATTTTGGAACCGATGTATATGTCGGTAGTAAGAGTATTACGCAGGATTATGTTCCGTATTCAGGGGCTGTCGCAAATTTAGATATGGGTGCTTACAATGTATCATTAAATAATAATTCTAGAACGTGTTATGGTGATAGTTGTAATGGTGAGATATATTACAATGGATCTAGTTTGGTTATACAGGTGACTTAAATGAAAAAGATATTTAATTTAGTTTTGTTTTTTTTATTGTTAGTTATGGTTTTGAATAGTGTTAATGCAAATGAAAGTTTTCCGGTTGATGCACGAACTAATTGTATTCAGATAAGTGATACTTCTAAGCAGTGTACGCAGGGCTCTCAGGCCTTAAATGCTTTAGATGAAGATGGAGAATGGAAAGCGTGTTCAGAGATTTTGAGTTATGAGGTTGGGGATAATTTTATTGAATTTAATTTTGGGGCAAATGGGACGAGGTTGGAGTGGGATTATGATGTGAAATATGTTGGTTTTGTTAATTTTATGAAGAGACTTTTTGATAATATTGAAAATGATGCGGTTTTTGATGTTGAGCAGAGGGGGTGCAGTTTTTATTTCTTGCAAAATTTTGAGAATGATGAATTTGTTTTGGATGAATTAAAATATAAAATGCCTAAGAATTTCAAATTTAAGAATAATATTTTAACAGATACAGCGTCGGGACTTTCTATTGATTTTAATCAGGCGGTAGACGAGCAGAATGTTGAGATAGAAGAGGCTGGTAAAGAACTTGTTTTTACTGGAGAGAATATTAGTCGATTGGATCCTACGGTGACTTTTTATAATCCAACGGTTGTGACTCAAGATGATACTTATAGTGCTTGTTCAAGTTGGACTTTTTTACATGGTGCTTTGAATGAAGATGGGGCTTTTGCAGTTTGTGAAACAGATAATGGATTAACTGATACATTAATTACAAAAACATATGGTTTTGATATTCCAGCTGGAGCTACTGTTGATGGGGTTTCTGCTGGAATAAAAAGAAGTTGCTCGAGTGGTAATGATTGTAATGATATTAGTGTAAAACTTGTAGTTCAAAATTCAATAGTTGGTGATAACAAATCTCTTGGAACGGTATATGGTACAGGTTCTGTGTGGAAATATTTTGGCGGAGCTTCGGATACCTGGGGGGCGACACTTAATGCAACTGCTGTGAATGCTGCAGATTTTGGTTTAAGTTATATTGGAGAATCAACGCATGTGAGTCCAAGTGATGCTGAAATCGATGCTATGGTAATAAATATTACATACACGGCAACAGCTAGCGCTTTTCCTTTGATTAATTTTACCAATCCAACTGTTCCAAATGCAACACAGGGCGTGAATAAGTCATTTATAGTTAATATTAGTGTTACTGAGGCTGATTTGGATAGTATTGTGTGGAATTGGAATGGAACTAATTATAGCATGTTTGACGATAGTTTAGTTTTAATGATGAATTTTGATAACAGAAGTGGGGTTGGCGAGAGTTATACAAATTCTAATGGGAGTATTGTTGTGGATTTAAGTCATTTCAAAAACAATGGAAGCGTTCAATCAGGAGATGCTGGCGATATAAGTTATACCACGGGTAAATATGGTGGGGCATATAATTTTGATGGAGTAGATGATGCTATTAATTTTTCTGCAAATAGTTTTCCTGATTTGAGTGAGTATACTCTTTCGGCATGGATAAAAACGAATGCTAGTGCTGGTAGAATTATTGAAAGAAGGGCATTTTTCTCAGATGCTGATGCCTGGAGATCTGCAAATTTTTTATTTTATACTACTGGAGGAAAATTGGCCATGGCACATGTTGAAGCTGTTGGTCAGGCTGTCCCAGTTGTAACTAGTGTAACAAGTGCAGCAGATAATTCGTGGCATCACGTATTTGGTGTTTATGATGGTTCGGAAATGAAAATATATTTGGATGGAGCTCTTGAAAATACGACTAGTGCAACTTATCCAAATATGTCTGGAATTCAATTTTTGGCTATTGGAAAAACCTCATATGATAATAGTGCTTATTTTAATGGTTTAATTGATGAAGTGAGAATTTGGAATAGGGATTTGTCAGAAGCGGAGATATATGAACAGTATGCTTCTAACTTGGTAAAATTCAATTCCACATATTGGGAATTTTATATAAATCAAAGTAAAAACCTAACTGCTGGTTTAATCGTTGCTAATTATACATATGAAGCATATGCTACGGATATATCTAATAATTTTAATTCTACGGGTGTTAGGGTTTATGATAAATTGCAAAGTTCCAATATAGCTTTAGATATAATTTATCCAACTGAGGATATAAATGCTACGAAGAATAGTTTTTTTAATGTGACTATCAATGCTTCTTGTAGTGTGCAGGATTGTGGGGAGACCAATATTAGTCTCATGTGGAAAAACTTAACTGTTGCAGATTTTTATAATATATTTCAACTTGAAGCGTCTGGAAATTGCACAAATGAGGCAGCCGCATATGATGGTAATTGGTCAACCAGTGCAAGTATATCAGATACAGCGGTTTGTACGACTCTAATTAACTATACAGTTCCATTTAGTGCTGTTAGTGCGATAGTAGAGTCTAAAAGCGATACTGCTGGAACCCAAGAGCTTTCTTGTTGGAATTATACGAGTTTGGATTGGAGTTCGACTTGGGATATTGACGTTGGTAGTATTAGGGAAAATAATACAATCCATTCGGAATGTTATCCTTATGGAGAAAAGTTACGATTTAATGTATTTTTGGATGATAGTGGGGCTGGTGATCCTGACTTTCAAGAGTTGCAAGTTTGGTGGAATGTAACGTCTGGGTATGAAACTCTTTTACTTTCGTCATCTGGAGTTCCGTTTTACACAAATACAACAAATTCGAATACAACAACATTAGATTCTGGTGATAGTTTTTTGAAAACATTTTGGGTTAATGCTAGTGGAATACTTGACTCAAATGTTAGTTTTTTTGCTATTGCTAATGTGACTAATGATATGACAATTTCTAATATAACCAATCATTTTAATGTTACAGTGCGAAATGCAAACATGAACTTAGACTTGATTTATCCACTTACAAATATTAATGTTACACAAAATGCTTTTTTTAATGTGACAATAAATACTTCGTGTAGCGAATCTGATTGTGGTGAAATCAATATAAGTTTGGCCTATATTAATGGAAGTGATGAATATTTTTATAATGCGACAGACAATGGGGAGGCTAGTGGGGATTGTGGGAATATTGCAAATGCGTATGATGGGGATTGGTCTACATCTGCAGATGAAGAAAGTGGTGGTTCGTGTAATATATATATAAATTATACAGCTCCAATTGCTGTTGGTGATGCACGGGTGGAATCAAGGAGTGATGACGAAGGGGATCAGACTCTTTCTTGTTGGAATCATACGAGTTCGGCTTGGCTTCTTCTTGCAGATATTTCAGCAAGTGGATATAGAAATGATACTCTTCCGGCAGAATGCTATTCTGATAAGTTGCAGTTAAAAATATATCTAGAAGATACTGGTGGGCCTGGTCCAGATTTTTATGAGGAGCAGGTTTGGTGGAATATAACTAGTACATTGAGTACTCTTGTAGTTCCTATATCTGGAACGCCATTTTACACAAATGCAAGCAATCCAAATACAACCACGTTAAGCGTGGGGGGGAATTTATTAAAGACATTTTTTGTTAATGCGAGTGGGGCAGTTGGAATAA
>Ga0233441_1003524_pt1 | contig 10419 bp, 11 predicted proteins | sample SI_123_September_4_FD_182781 | JGI IMG/M metagenome (GOLD analysis project Ga0233441, IMG submission 182781) | Seawater microbial communities from Saanich Inlet, British Columbia, Canada - SI_123_September2016_135_MG | ecosystem: Environmental > Aquatic > Marine > Inlet | place: Canada: British... | reverse complement strand
TCGCAACCCTTTGAAAGGGGGTATGGAGGGCTTTTGGGATCTGGAAAGCGTGTTCCCTAGCCGAGACAAACTTGCGAGAAAAAAGGCTCGGCGCCAACAAACTAAATCATGCCACGATTGTGGATGACGCTGATCCGTCTCGGATCAAGGTAGAGGAATATGATCAAGCATTTGGCGGCCGCGACCGTTCTTACGGGGCTTCTCTTTGTGGCACAACCGGCATTGGCGCAGCATCATGGCGGAGAACATCACGGAGGTGGTCATTTTGGAGGTGGTCATTTCGGAGGAGGCCACCATTTCGGAGGTCACTTCGACGGAGGTCACCACGGCGGGTTTGGCGGGCACCATGGTGGGCATTACGGCCTTTATGGAGGATTTTATCCGGCTCCCTATTACGGCAGCTATTATCCCTACGCGTATGGCGCGGATTGTTTCATTCGGCGACGCACCGTTTGGACGCCTTACGGTTACAGAATTCGCCGCGTCCGCGTCTGCATGTAACCGTGTGCTCCAGTTTTAACGGCGTGGATAAGTTCCTCGCGCGGACCGCAGGTGCGCGGTGTATTGTTTGGAACGGGAAGTGGATGGCAAGGGAAAGTGGATCGCAAGTTCAATGAACTTTGATCGAGTACTAAACGCACACCAGCTGGATTAGATTTTATTCATCGCTAAAATTGCGCGCGAAGACGCGTGCCGAACACTGAAACCGGGCCTCGGTCACGGTTATAGGCGGGGTTCGCAATGAGCTGGTGATCGAATGTCAGGCGCGACGCCGGTGTAACGGCCAGGCTGTAGTAGGCTTCGATGATCTTTTCTAAACCTGGATTGGGGAGTTGACCGTCCCCAATGAGAATGCCAAGCCCTCCGGCATTGAAATAGCCTTGATGCGATCTTGAAATACTATTCAAGACACCGGCAATTCCGATCGCGTCGCCCGCCCGGCCCCAAGAATTGCCGGAAAGGGAAAATCCCGCCGCAACCGTTCTGTCGATATCAGCGAACTCATATGGTTCCACCTTGCCGTCGGCAATGCCGGCACGTGCGAATAGACCAACGTCTGGCATGAGTTGCTGTTCAAGGTTCATGCTGATGCCGCTTCGGCTCCTGTAACGTCGCACAGCCGCAACATCGGCGGGCTGACTCGTGACTTGAGCCAGCCGCACTGCATCATCGAAGCTTCCCATTCGCCCCCGGCTGAGGAAGCCAGTGACGGCGATCTTGCCAGGCTGTCCCCAGAGCTCGTGCCGATGTTCGATTTCGGCAATCGCCTGAAACTGCGAAAATCGCGGATCCAACTCGGTGCTGTTAGGCACTTTCGAGAGATCGAACAATCCCGCACGCAGCGTCCAGGCTCCGCGATACCATTCGGCAGCGGCACCGTAAGTGTAGCCCCACGCATCCGCCGCATAATCGAAGGCGCCACTGTCGATGAGCGACCAATTCAGGAAGTCGGTTCGGGGATCGTGCGCGTATTTGTTGGTATCGAATACGTCGCCGACGCCAAATTTCCCGATCGTGATGACCAAACGGTCGGCGGTCTGGGATCCGTTGAACTGACTGATGTTGGAATCGACTTTTTGCTTTTCGCCGCCGAGGTCGATCGTTTGCCTGATAAACATCCGGTGAAGACGCGTGTAGGGGTATTCCGCCCCGACTTTGTAGGCTTCGCCACTGGGAAAACCTGCAACGCCCAGCGTGTTGCTTAAGCCAAACCCTTGATCGATTTCCGGATTGATCCAAAATTCCGCTCCTTCCCACAGCCGCATGCCCGCGTAAAATGTAATGTCTAAGGTCTCGCGTGCTGAATTCGGAGCGAGGCTGTTCGCTCCGCGATACGGCGCCCGAAAGGGAGCGGCGTATTGACCGACAAAAGTCGCCTGGCCGTGGAAGCTGAAATTCTCCGTCTCAAGTGCGGAAATTCCATTTACCGAAGCAACGTCTTTTTTGCCCGGGTCGCCAAGTTTATAATTCAGACCGAAACGTATGCTGTGAGAAGCATAATCACCTTCGAATTTTTGGGCTCCCGCGGGAAATGATATCGATCGGCCGCCAAATTCGGACAGCAAATATTCCAATTTCGCCGTCCAGCTTGGCGCGACCGGAAGCTCGACACCGGCGCCTGCCACCCAGCCTAGCCGCCAAAGCGAGTGTTTTTCGACAGTTCCGGGCACCGCGCTGCCACCCATTGGCGTGCCGGCCACCTGAGTGCGCGTGAACTGATCGTAGCTCCAGGCCAAACCGCCGGTACCGTAAACCAACCAGTTGTCAAATGCGTAGCCGACGCGACCACGGACGCTGCCGGCGTGAAGCACCATTTCTCCGTAGCTCGCTTGACCCCCAGCCGCAGTTGAAAATGTCTGGGTGGCTGAAACGCTGTTTGGGAACGAGATATCGGCTTCGAAGCCAAGCAACAATCGTGACGCGGCCTGGTAATTATAGCCAGCTTGCAGGCCGGTCGAGTAGCTGCCTGTCCCCTTGAACGCGTCGAACGGACGATAAAAATCAAGTGTTCCCATCAGGCTCGGCGCCGAAGCGCCGGCTTGCGTCGCCGACCAATTGGAGGATCCCGCACCATAACCGAAATGAGCGCCAACATAAAACCCGGTCCAATCGTAAATACTGGATACGACGGCTTTCACGGAAAGCGGGACCGGCCCATTTTCGGCCGATGCCAAGGGAATGCAGGTCAAAAGGCCGCATATCGCGCCGGCACAAGTCGAGATTCTTTTCACGCGACAATCCATCTCGCACAGATTTAATGGCTGTTTGTAACAGTTTTTAATGCCCAACTTCGGACGCCCCGCGATCACCGGCAGACCCTTCGGTTGGTGCAATGCAAGGTAATGGACGCCACGGACGCAGAGGTCCAGCAATCCGCGACAACACTTTAGTTGCAACTCAGTCGCAATTGCAAGAAGATATTTCGGCTCTATTTTGAAATTTTAGTCTGTCCCAGTTTTGAGAAAGACGAGGAGTGATTTCTTGAGCCTGAGTTGCGCGGGAACACCGGATAGCGGTGTTAAAAGTCGAGCCTTGACAGTAGGCGCGTGCGGAGCCGGCGAAGGCGAAAAGGCAACGCTCTTGACGTAGGCGTACGGTAGCCACACGTCGTCAAATGCCAAATCCATTGGAAGTCACGCCCAAGAGCAAATCGTAGTCAAGATTTCCCATGTTCATCGGCTGGCGCGCTAACTTGCCTAGCGCGGGCCAAACGCCCCATTTCCCGGATTGACACCTTCGATATGATGCCAGCAACTTCTCGCGTGCTTTTAAAGGATGTAATTTCGGCAAGCGTGCGAAAGAAGCGATCGATGAAGAGTTCATTCAAACAACTCCGGTACTTGCTGCTTGTCGCCGTGTCGGTGATGGCGGCCTGTTTTGCGTCACCAAGCTTTGCGCAGCGCAACGCTCTTGATCTCGCACAAGCAGGATTTTTAGCAAAGGACCGCGGTGAATTCGAGCTTGCAATCCGGCTATTCGACAATGCTCTGAAGCAAGGAATTTTTGAAGACAAGCAACGCGGGTTCCTCTTATACAGCCGCGGTGCTTCGTACGATTCGCTGGGGCTGCGCGATCAAGCTCTCGCCGACTTCGACGCCGCCATCGTTCTTATCCCGGAATTCCCCAACCTGTACCTCTATCGCGGGGTCATCTGGGGGGACAAAGGTCAATATCAGAGAGCTTTGCAAGACTTCCTGACTGTGTCCAGGTTAACTCCGACAGACCCGCTCGCTTTTAACAATCTCGGGAACGTTTATGATCGTTTGGGCGACTTCGATCAGGCGATCGTCAATTTCGATCGCGCGATCAGCCTCCGAGCGGATTATGCTCAGGCTTATTACAACCGAGCCCACACTTACGCACTGAAACAAGAAAAAAAACGCGCAATTGCGGACTATGACAAGGCGATATCGTTACAACCGCTGTTCTCGGACGCATACGTCAACCGGGCTGTTTTACATCTCATGCTTCGAAACTTCAAAGCTGCGTTGTCGGATCTCGACACTGCGATTAGAATCAATCCGAAAGACGTGACTGCGCTGACTAACCGCGCCACGATCAACCTGACAATGGAAAAATACGAAGACGCGCTCACCGACTACAATTTGGCTTTGCAGCTCCATCCGGGAAATGCAGCTATCTTCCTCGGTAGAGGCCGTGTGCATTTGTTCGCGGGCTCATTGAATAGCGCTATTGCCGACTTCAAGACCGCGGTGCGACTTCGCCCGAACAATCCGTATCCGATCATTTGGGCACATATCGCTCGGGTGCATAAGGGTGAAGACGATCGAGAGGAGTTTGCAGAGGCCGCCAAAAATGTACCGCGCAATGAGTGGCCCTTCGTGGTGCTCGGGCTTTACCTCGGCACCGATAAAACGGAATCTGTAAACGCGGCGGCTCTTCAGGGCGCCCCCGGTGAGAAGATAAAACGGGACTGCGAAGCCAGGTTTTTCGTTGGGGAATTCGCGCTTCACAACGGTGAGCGAGATCAAGCCCGTAAAATCTTGCAGCAACTGATCTCTACGTGTGGGCCGGAGGAAGTCGTGTACGCCGCAGCAATCGCCGAATTGAAACTGTTGCCTCCAAAGTGAGTTCGACGTCTGTGACGAGCGGTCTATTAAGCAACAGATAAAACATAAGCCTTTTAGTCAGGTTGCGCACCTTCGAAGGGCCTATCTGCCTGAGTGAGATTCAGTCTTTAGCGGTCTTGATCATAAGTTCTGATGCCGGGCAATTCACTCCTAGAGAAGAAGCCAAGCCTAGAGTCTTGCGTAGATGGACAAGAGAGGCCTTTCCGAAATGCGGTAATCGTAACAAATCGTCATCTGACGCCTCGCGTACTTGGCCGACTGTGCTTAGTCCGCCGGCGACCAGAGCGGTTCGAATCCTTTCAGGGAAACGCACCCTTTCGATTCGCGTCTCGTCAGGCAGCTCAGGAATCGGGTCCATCATATGCAATTCGTCTTCTTCGTCACTAAATACTGGGAGCCGGCGGCGTCTCAGGATACGCGTTCAGATCGATCAGCAAGGCGTCTCCGCTACGTCGAAAACGATAGAACCTATATTCCTGTTCCCTCAACGGCGAATGAAAAGTAATAGGCGTGTCATCGCGCCATCGGGCCAGTTCTGCTTTCAAATCGCCAACAGTCAAAATTGGAATAGGCTCGCTCATGCTCTTGCCTCTTTTGCCAACTGCCCCATCGACAAGTACTCCCCGCGCGAAGCCTGAGCTAACACACAGAGGAGGACGAGTGCCGCACTGCGCAATCGTCGACGGCTGTTGAGTGGGGACGCCCATACTCCCAGACCTTGTTCGCCGGCCGCCGCCCCGTTCGTAGAGCATGCAAAAGCTTTATACTATCTGGTTGTGTTGGCGCAATAATGCAGCTCCCACGCACCGGGCGTATTCACTTACGCTGAAAAAATGCCAACAGCGCGATCATCATCCCCGCCGCGCCCAAAGGACCGATTATGGTTACCCATGGATGCTCCGGAAAAGCGCGCTGAAGAAACATGCTGGCGAGCGTCGCAGCCAAGGAGACCGCCACCAAAAGTCCCGTAAGAAAGACGATTTTTTGACCCGAGGACACGACATGACTCTTGAAAGCCGCGAAATTGCGGAAATCTGACAATTTGCGCGCCAGGCAATCCTGGCGCGCCCGGGCACCACTGTACGAGCCTGTCTTCAAGGAACTCAAGTGTTGCCCGCGCGTATGTTCCGGACAAGCACGTTAGATGACAATTTTCAGAGGCTTAGAGCATTGCATGAGCTCATCCGAAAAAGCAGCGCCGGTTGTACCTAGTCCGGTTGTCGGGAAAAGCAAGCCGCGCCTTAAGGCCCGCGGCTCATATGATCCGCACGATGAGGCCGGACAGATGACCGCAACGACCAACTGCTGTAACGTCAAAATAGTTCTTGCCATGTGAGTGTCATCCACAGTGATGGTGTGGATGACGCCCACTCCCGGCACCGGTTGTGCCAAAGTGTGATCGTTGTCAGATCCACTGAGGGGAGCCATCCACAATGCATCCTACCATCATCGGTCTTGATCTCGCCAAGCATGTTTTTCAGATTCACGGCGTCGATGCCACAGGCCAGGTTGTCATCCGCAAGAAGCTTCGGCGATCGGAGCTGATCGATTTTTTCAAGAGGCTTTCTCCCTGCCTGATCGGCATGGAAGCCTGCGGGACCGCTCACTATTGGGGACGCGAATTGTCTTCACTCGCGCACGACGTACGCCTGATGCCGGCGGCTTACGTCAAACCTTATGTCAAGCGCGGTAAGAACGATGAAGTCGACGCCGAGGCGATCTGCGAAGCGGTCACGCGGCCGACGATGCGTTTCGTTTCAATCAAAAGCGCCGAACAGCAATCAATCCTGATGCTACATCGGACACGCGATCTGTTCGTGCGCCAGCGCACTATGCTGGTCAATTCGTTGCGGAGCCAGCTTTCCGAATTCGGCCTGATTGTGCCTCAGGGCATATGGCGCCTCAACGAATTGCACGAGCTCGCACAGCGCGCATCTCGCTCCGTACTGCCGGAAGCTGCCTGGGAGTGTTCGGAGTTGATTGTGGCTCAGATCGAAGATTTGCAGATGCGCATCAAGGCGATCGAAAAATCCATCCTCGCGTGTCACCGTGCCAGCGAAATCAGTCTCAGGCTTCAAACCATCCCCGGCATCGGCGTCATCACGGCAACCGCCATTGCCGCCACCATTGCGGATCCCGGTGTATTCAAGTCCGGACGTCACTTCGCGGCCTGGATCGGTCTGGTGCCGCGACAGTTCGGATCCGGCGGCAAGGTGCATCTTGGCCGAATATCCAAGAAGGGCGAACCATACTTGCGCAAGCTGCTCGTTCTCGGCGCCACGGCTGTGATTCGCTACGCACGCAACAAGCCTGAGCTGGCGGCGTGGATCAATGCGCTGCTGGCGCGGCGACCGGCGCGGGTCGTAACCGTCGCGGTCGCCAACAAGCTCGCGCGCATTGCCTGGGCCGTCATGAGTCGCGGAGAAAAATTTCGGCAAGTGTCCTCGGCAATCGCATGAGCTGATTGAGCAAAGGCATCCGGGATAGCAGCCGCAAACGAATTGGTAGGAGCGATGACGACGTAATGGTAAGGGGTCGAGCCCAAAGATCAGGAAAACCCGAACCTGTGCTTGCGCACTACAAGCGCGTCACTGTTATTGGGACTTGGTCAGCGGACTGCCATTAGGGCCATGCGGTCGAACGTGCCGCAATCAAAGGCCGGAGAGATGACCGCAACCGACCAACATGCCGAAACGTCGAAAAAAGTTCTTGCCATGTGGGCGTCATCCAGAGTGATGGTGTGGATGGCGTCCGCTACCGGCATCTGATGTGCCAAAGTGAGTCGTTGTCAGATTCACTCAAAGGGAGCCATCCACGATGCCCACTATGATTGTCGGTCTCGATCTTGCAAAGCACGTTTTTCAAGTCCATGCGGTCGATCCGGCTGGCAAGGTCACGATCCGCAAGAAGCTCCGTCGCTCGGAAGTGCTTGAATTCTTCAAAGGGCTGCCGCCCAGCCTGGTCGGTATGGAGGCCTGTGGTACCGCGCATTATTGGGGTCGCGAGCTGACGGCACTCGGGCACGACGTGCGGCTGATGCCGGCGGGGTACGTCAAACCCTACGTTAAACGCGGCAAGAACGATGCCGTCGATGCGGAGGCAATCTGCGAGGCCGTGACCAGGCCAACGATGCGATTTGTCGAGATCAAGAGCGCGGAGCAACAATCGGGTCTGATGCTGCACCGGACACGCGAGCTGCTGGTCCGACAGCGTACTGCGCTGATCAACTCGTTGCGTGGCCAGCTCGCCGAGTTCGGGCTGATCGCGCCCAAGGGAGTTTGGAGCATTCCAGACCTGCATGCGCTTGCCCAAGGCGCAACTCCCGCCGTCCTACCCGATGCGGTCCGCAGCTGCGTCGAGCTGATCATGGGTCAGATCGACGATCTGCAGTCACGCGTACAGACGATAGAGAAGGCTATTCGAGTAGCGCACCGGGCCAGCGAGGTCAGCCTCCGGCTGCAAACAATCCCCGGAATCGGCGTGATCACGGCTTCCGCCATCACTGCTACCATCGGCGACATCAAGGCCTTCAAATCCGGGCGACATCTGGCAGCTTGGATCGGCCTTGTCCCACGGCAGTCCGGATCCGGCGGCAAGGTTTATATGGGGAAGATATCGAAGAAAGGCGACGCGTATTTGCGCAAGCTTCTCGTGCTCGGCGCCACTGCGGTGATCCGCTATTGCCGCAACAAGCCCGAGCTTGCCGGCTGGATCAACGCGCTCCTCCAAAGGCGTCCACCGCGCGTGGTCACGATCGCGGTGGCCAACAAGATGGCAAGGATCGCGTGGGCGGTGATGAGCCGCGGCGAGACGTTCCGCCAGGAAGCCTCCGCCATCGCATAAGCGGAAGCAGCCGGAAAGGGGAGGAAAGTTAGCTGCCGAGTGGGATGATCGAATTGGTGAGAGCGACGACGACGTAATGGCAACCGGTCGAGACCGAGGATTGGGATAACCCGTACCTGTGCTTGCGCAGCAAGCGCGCCACAGTGGCTGGGACCCGATCCGCGGACTACCATTAGGGCCCGCGGACATGGAATCCGCTTTAGTCGAGGCCGGAGCGATGACCGCACCCCGACCACCAAGTTGTCAAAGCGTCGAAAAAGCTCTTGCCATGCGGACGCCATCCAGCGATGCACAGGTGTGCCAAAATTTCTGATGGTCTTTTATGTGGTCCTTGAGTGGAGCTTACTGGCCTTCGACTGGCCTAGCATAGTTGTTGAGCGGACCTTGAGTGGTCTCGGATAGTCAAAACTCCCGAGTTGAACTTTGAGTTAGGGTCGCCTGGTTCTGGCAAGCACTTACCGTCCAGTGGATATTCGTAAAATTGGCTCGATTCACGTAATGCTTCGTTAGGCGCTGCTTCACCTCGCGTGTGGCCCCGTGTGTTCCTTCAATGGCTCGTTAACACGCCTTGGGTAGGCGTGGGGCCATGAAGATCGATCTAAAACGTCTGCGATCCGAAGTGAATCGGCTTAAGGCCAACCGCATCGATTCCCCAATCGGAAAGATTAAGACGGGAGCCACTGAGATCATCCGCAGACATTTCGACGAATTGGAGCGCATGCATCACGAAGACGGTGCGTCTTGGACCGAAATAGCAGCAGGCCTTGCAGCGCAGGGCGTCACGCAAGGAGACGGTCGACCTCTGACGGGCCGGCGTCTGACGGCGTTAATGCATAACATCAGGGTTCGCGCGGGAAAGCTTAGAAGCAAGGGACCCGTGCGCACCCCCGGCGAGCATCTCCCCACTCCGATCCAAAAGCTGGCCGGACGGTCGAGAAAAGCAGTTTCACTCGCCCCCGAAATGACCCGTCCTCGCGGTGAGACGCCGCCTGATCAAGCTATAAGTGAAGAAGAAATCCGGCGTGCTGAGCTTTCAAAGCACGCTCATCTCCTCCGAAAACGCTGATGCAAAGGTGGTGCAGATATTTGCGCTACACTATTTGAGGTTCGTTTTCCCCTAAGCACTCGATCCACTCGCTGCAGCATGTGCGGCATCGAAAGATTTCGCCGGCTTGCAGTACGTCGTGGGTAGTCCAGTTTAGGAGAAATAATGTGACGCGTATCTTGCTTGTTGCCCAGGAGACCGGTGGCGTCGGTAAATCGATGCTCGCCCGAGGCGTAGCCGAAGCGATCCCCGACGCCCCGATACTTGAAATCGAGTCGACGCAGCGAATTCTCGAATACGACCACGGGAACACCAAGGGGAGCAAGCGTGTTGCTCACTTTCAGGTGCGCGCGGATCGGGCTTCGATCGACCGGACCGGCGGCCAGGCCGCACGCGCCGAGTTCGATGCTGTTATCAATGCGATGGTCGCCGTTACCGTGCCCTCGATCGTCGACATCGGCGCTAATACTGCGGGCTCGTTGCTGGCTTCTTTCGACGACGAATTTGTCGGCGGTCTCGCCGAAATGGGCATCGAAATCGGCGTATTGGTGGTGGTCACGTCGGATGCCAGCGCGCTGACCGAAGGTGCAAAGCTGCTGGCGCAGTCGAGACGCTGGACAACCGCTCGCTTCGCGGTTGAGAATAGGTTGCGCGGTAATGTCGATCCCGCAATGCTGAAAAAGGTCGCGGGCGATGCTGAGATCACCACGCTGGCGAAGTGGGAATTTGAGCCGCGGACCGTCGGCTTCCTCCAGGCAACGGGTCTCTACGCCATTCCCGGACTCAAGACCTCCGATTTCCAGAAGGAATACGGATTCAGCGAAGCGCGGCGGATGGTCAGTGACCTCAAGGGCTTCCGCCTCGCGGTCATGGAAGCGGTCCACCCGGCGGCCGTGTGGCTCGTGTCATGAGCAAGCGCCTCGCAACCTTGACCAAGCG
>Ga0233441_1003519_pt1 | contig 10426 bp, 9 predicted proteins | sample SI_123_September_4_FD_182781 | JGI IMG/M metagenome (GOLD analysis project Ga0233441, IMG submission 182781) | Seawater microbial communities from Saanich Inlet, British Columbia, Canada - SI_123_September2016_135_MG | ecosystem: Environmental > Aquatic > Marine > Inlet | place: Canada: British... | reverse complement strand
AAGAAGTTTGTAATTCTACGCCGATTAACGTTATTATTGCGCCTTTTGAATTACAAACTTCTTTCATTTTTTTATTGATTGGCAAACTAACATGCTTTGAATGATGCAACAAAGTATGCCAAACTATTTTTTTATAGCATATCGCTTCTTCATGGAGTAAATTACCTGATTTGGATTGCGGAATCGATCCACCATGCTCACCAATAATTAGCTTACTACCATTCTCAACTTGTTGTGCACTCCAATTTTTAAACACTTCATCACCATAATGAGCATTAGCTGTAAAAATCACTTTGGCTTCTGGAAGTTTTTTACAATACAAAGATATATCTCTATACCCCTCTATATAAACCTTTGGCATATCCTTAAAAATGTTTTTCATTAAAAAGTTTTCAAATTTTGAACTACTACCATCTTCATGCAAACCAGATCGCATTGAAGGATTTAAATCTCCATCACAATGTATATATTTCTCAAATTCTAAATGCAATCTAGGAATTTGTTTTAATTTAATATTTAGTCGCATTAAACTATTAATAGAAAAATAACTTTTGTACAGCAGTACATTATAGCTATCCGTTAAGCAGAGCTTTCTTGCGATATAATCTAATAATTTAGCTGCCATTCCTTTTGGCTTAAATCTTCGCCTTTTATTTATAGATGTTGATCTATTTTCAATAATTACATCTTCTCTGATTATCTCTATTACTGGAATATTTTGAACTTGCAATATATCGCAATATAAAAGGTAGTTCCATTCATCATCTGATGTAATAAGCTTCGTAGAATAAGCCCAATCATAAGCTACAGATCTAACTATATCCGAACTTGGAACTATTGTCTTTAGTGGAATACCGAGGTCAGCAGATAGCCTTATACTCTCCCATCGATCAAAGAGAACTGCAACATAGGTCAACAGCCAAGGACCTATGATTATTCGCCAATATTCTAAGGAATGTTCGGCATTATGTATAGAGTTCAACTCTAAAGAGACTTTTATCAGTATCTCTTCGTACAAGTGACTTAAGTATTTATAATCCTTTCTAAATTTATTGCGATTTTTCCAATGATATGGAATAACAGTTAACTCTTCATCGTTACATACATTATTTTTAGAATATTTTTTACACCACTCTCCTAAAAGAATGGTTTTTTTACTTTCAATACAAACTTCATTCAACGGTGCTGTTGTTATTAATAGTGTAGATTCTATTGTCATGTTTTTTATCGTGTGATCCTCCTGTAATACCCCCCCATTTCTAACGCCTGTTAAAAATAGAATCTCCGTTGTTTAAATAGCCTCAAGTAGCCTTCTTGGTAGAATCCCACCAATCGCACTATGAGGTCGTTCGTTATTATATACCCGCATCCATTGCTTGCGCCTTTATACCCCCTCCACTTTTTTTTGCGGGGTGCATTCTCTAAGCGCATGAGATATATATTCTGGTCCGTTGTCACATCTTATTGCCCTAGGTTTACCACGCCATTCAATTAATTACTCTTTGCGCTGGCAAAGAGTGATCTACTTCAATGCTTAGACATTCACGGTTGTAGTCGTCAATCACATTGAATGTTCTAATTTTCCTACCAGTATTTAATGACTCTGACTCTCTATTTCTACTGCCATTCTAAGGGATGTTGCAGTTATTAGTTGAATCTAGGATCTTTAACACAATACAACGGGAGGTAGTTTTTTTAATATTATTTGATTCCCTTGATTTACTAACATAATCGACCTATTTAAATGCTACTAAACTAATTAACTTTAAATATCATGTGCACCTCTGATGACATGTGCTTTTCATCTAATTTTAACTGTAATTCGTCAATTACTGGAGAAAATAACTCCGTCCATTTTTGCTTCATTTTGTGAGTATCTTTATCTTTATTCAGGCAAACCGTTACACTTCTAAACAAATCAACCATGTCTGTTCCAAACCACCACGATGCAACAATAGATAAATTAAACTCTTTTGCCATATATTTCAGTGAATCTTCTGTATACAAATGTGTATGAGCCCCGCTAAGATGTCGATTCATAACTCCATGAAATACCATTTCAAAATAAACGCTAATACTAAATAATGGCACAGATATATATAAATATTTTATTTTTTTATTTTCACTTATAGCGCCAATAATTTCTCTCGGATTATGAACATGCTCCAAAACACCAATCATCGATATTACATCAACATCAATTTCTTTTATTTTAGTTACTGTATCTCTTAAGTTTGTAAGCTCCAAAAGATCCTCGCCTATCATCTTATTTCCAAAAGAAACTTGACTCTCTGATGGCTCAAAACCTATTATATTATTCAAACCATTAAACTTTAATGCAGATACAAAATACCCACTTCCGGCGCCAAAATCAGCAAATTTCAACTCATTAGGGGTATGCCCAAAATCAACTAAAGAATCACAGAGAAATTTTGCTTTTGGTACGTAAATATCCTTAACTCTTATATTGAATCCTTTCACGAATTTACTGTCATACCCTTCCGCATAATCTGCACCCTTGTTGTCAGTATATAACTTTTTGCAAAACGAGTCAGTATCGTCATGCATGCCATTTAAATGACCACACCTTTCACAAAGTGAATAATCAACATATTGTTTTCTAAAAGATACCCCTCCTAAAGGTTGGTTGCAATTCTTACACTGTAATCTATCCGGTTGTTGCGAATAAAACTTATTTACCCCCCCCATTTTTCTTAAGATTTCATCATTATTATTAAAAAAAATTTCTTTTAAAGAAATTAAAGATTGAGAAGATTTTCCATATTTAACTAATTTATCACTCATTTTGTCTCCCTTATTTATTTATAACCATTTTCACTAAAACTTTTAATATGTATATATTAGAGCGAAAAATTGAAAAGAATCTAGGAGTATCTACACGCTTTTCAATTGGAATACTTAATTGTTTCAATGAGTATTTATTTTTAAAGCCATAATAAGATAACTCTGTACCAACTGAATTATAAGAATCGAAATATCCTTGACTCCTATATAGAATCATACTGTAACCTTTCATACCGCACAATGGATCTTTCCATCCAAATCGTATACGCGTATAAAGCATAAAAATCCACTCTGAGAATCTTGCAGGCTTTGGCCTAACGCCCAAAACTAAATCTACACCCTGCTTCAAATTATCAATATATTTTTTTAGCATTTTTGAGCTATGCTGGCCATCAGCATCAAAAGTAATAATAGCATCAAAATCACGCCTATCTGCCTCAACAAAACCACTATTTAATGCTTCATCATAACCTTTGTTTCTATTATGACTAATGACAATTGCTCCAGCATTCCTTGCTAGTTGCCTTGTGTTATCAGTCGAGGCATCATCAATAACAATAGCAGTTCCATATTCTTTAACTGAATGCACTACATCGAAGATGGTATTCTCTTCATTGAACGCTGGAATAACAATAGCTACTTGATACTTGTCCATTTTATATAGTCACCAGATTTAACATTTTGCACTAATGTCTTACCAAGAACGTCCTTTAGTTTATAGGGTGGCAATGCATCTTTAGGACAAGGCCTAAGGAATTCCAAATCATCTTTTTGAACAACATCTCCTGCTACCATATCTTTCTTAAAGCGAACAGCTCTTCTCTGTAAAATAACCGTCTCTATTTCATTGTCTTCAATTTTTTTTACTTGTAACCCTAATGAATTTTCCAACTCTCTTGCCCTGTCAACCATCTCTTTCCAAGAGTTAAAATTCATTGAAAACTTATGATCCGGGCCTTCTCTACCAACATCATCTGTAAAATGCTTTTCTATAACGCGCGCACCTAGTGCTATTGCTCCCAACACTGTGGCATGACCAGGCGTATGATCGGACAACCCTAAAATAGTATTTGGATATTTTCTACTGTATTCTTTCAGAACATTGAGATTTATGTATTTAAAATTTTCTAATGATGCGGTGTAGTTTGTATTACATTGCATTAGCACTATATCATTAGTACGATTTAATAATGTAGCCATAGCGGCGTCTACTTCATCCTGAGTTGAGGCACCTGAGGCTAATAAAACAGGCTTTCCTTTAGATGCGATATAATCAATAATACCCAACCAAGTAATATCGCCAGAACCAACTTTATATGCACTTAAAAAATCATCTACTTTATCTACTAGTTTATATGAATATGGAGAAGTAAGAAAAGTAATCCCAGCTTTGCTGCAAGTTTCTTTTAATATAGGCGTCCAGTCTTGATCTATTGACGCATCTTTATATATATCAAATACACTTTTCTTCCATTTAGATTGGTGTGACTTTTGAATGCTAAGAGATTTAAACCCTTGATCACTTACAATAGTGTTGGCAGTAAAATGTTGGAATTTTGCAGCATCTGCACCAGCCTCTGCACAGAGATAAATTAACTCTTTAGCACGCTCCAAATCGCCATCATGATTTGCTGCTACATCTGCAATAAAATAAGTAGGATGATCTTTTCCTATAATTTTATCTTCTATTTGAATTTCTTTCATTTTAATTTTCTAGTTTAATAAATTGCTATTCTTGTCATATTGACGCTTCATTAATTTTATTGCATCTTCAACATTAGGGAAATCATACGATAAAGCAGAGCTTATTTTTCCAATATCTAAAGCCATATTTTTTGGTCTATCTGCCTTAAACTCCATATCATCAACACTAACTCTATTGATATTCGAGCTAGATAATTTAAATATTTCAGCCATTTTTATACCAAATTCATACTTTGAAATACTATCACTACTCGCACAATGATATAGCCCGAAGATAGGGTTTATAATTATTTTTCCGATAATAATTGACAAGTTATCAATATGTAGCGGGGAGAAGTGAACATCGTGAAATAGGTTTAACGGCGCATTATCAACCAAACTTTTAAGCAGCCATTCAGAAAATGAGGCGCCACCTTCTTGGGTCCAGCCAATAATTTCAATTCTTAAGACCAATCCATTGTTCATTGATAAAACTGTCTTTTCACCCATAAGTTTAGTCTCTGCATAAATATTAAGCGGCCTTACTAAATCATCTTCATTGTAAGATCTCTGCTTTTTTCCATCAAATACAGAATCAGTTGAAATATAAATTAGCTTACCGTCGTTAGAATCTAAATAATTTACTATTACTTTAGTTGCCTCAACATGAAGCTTTGTTGCCATTTTGACATTATCTTCACAAGCGTCAACATTAACAATTGCGGCACAATGTATGACCAAATCTGGCTTGGTCTTATTTAGCCATTTATTGAGAAGTACGTTATTTGTGAGATCAAAACAATCCCATTCAATATTTTTTCCTTCTAAGCCTTTGCTTCTTGAAGTAGCAAATACTTCATATAATTTTGATAAATGGATTATAAGTCTCGCACCTAACATTCCACTTGCGCCTGTAACTCCTATTCTCACTAAGCGTAATCAACTTTGAAATGCAAAATTTGCTGCGAATGATTTCCCGAAAACACCACTGCAGATGTCTCATAACCAAGCATCTTCCTGGACCTTCTGTTTAGCAGCTTGATTGCCTTAGCTTTGATTGGCACTCTCATAAATTTTTGTTTTTTCATTGAGTAATTTTATTAAGTTTTTATCTGCTTTGTACACTAAAGAAATATGACTATTCAATTCACTTACTTTTGGATTTTCATCCAAAAACTTATTTAAACTCATAATTGAATAGTCAAGATTGCTTACCTTAAAATATTCTTCAATTTGGTTAAACACGTCTAAATCTTCTTGATAATCTAATGTCAACCTATAATCTCTAACCCATTCTTGAGGCAAATCAACAAAATTTAAATTAAAGTATTCGGGGTTATTTTGGAAGTACCATGTCATATACTCTGAATAATCTGCATTTGGAAAGTATTTCTTTACTTTTTTTAGAGCAGATGTGCTAATTATTTCTACAGATGTGCCTACAGAAAACTTCGTAGCAACCGTATAATCTGCGCCTGCCTCAAAATGTTTTTTTAACAAGTAATCAGCAATATCGCTACTAACATAAGGCATGTCCCCTGTAATCCTTATAAACACATCTATCTTTAGTTTGTTGATTATATCTAGATATCTTGCAATAACATCCTCAGCATCACCTTGGTGAAAAACAACAGAATCATCATATGTGTATTTTGACAATTCTGAGTCTTGCTTATTATCAGAGGTTGCTAAAATAACCCTGTTAATATTATCAATTTTCAATGTATTCTTAATACACAACTCAATTGACGTAATATCTCCAATTTTTAAAATAGCTTTTTTGGGGAGTCTTGATGACTTTAATCGACATGCAATAATGGCCGCAATATTTGCTTTTCTAAAGTCTTCTTTTTTAACTGTTTTATTCGCCTCTATCGATGTTTTTAATACACATAAACTAGAGGTTAAATCCTTTATTTGTTTACTATTCAAGCCATCCAAGCCTGACCTCCTAAAAATGAAATCAGTATCTAAATTTACTATTGATGATTCTTCTTTTTGGGTTTTTATTATAGGAATTTGATAACTATCATCAAGGTATTTGGTTTCAGCATCGTTAATAAATACACTGTCCATTAACGGTAAAAAATTATTTTGATCTTCAATAATTTTTTTATATGTATCACATTTAACACTAGAAAAATCATCATATTTAGTTTCTAATGTGCTATGCATAATATGCTTTTCAATACAGTCTGCACCTAATAAACTAGCTATCAGTGGAAGCGTTTCAGCCTCTTGAAGTTTTCCATCAATATGATCTGCAAAGACAACTCTGTAGTTGTAATTATCTTTTAAATATTTTATTTTAGATAATCCAGAGTCAGATAAGTCGGTAGGGTAAGCTTGAAATCCAACCTCTAGCAATAACTCTTCAATATTTAGTGCTTCGTACTTTCTTACAATATCTTTAATATCAGTTTTGCTTCTGCCAGCAATATTAATAATTAATTTTAACTTTGAGATATCAATGCCTTGTAATGCTTGGTAAACCTCCTGATTATCTAAAATAGATGTTTGCAGCTTTAGACCATATATATTATCCAGATTCTTTTGAATTATCGAAACCCCATATAGGTCAAACACATCTATCCAAATATCTTTTGTGTCGTATGCTTTGTCAAATATTTTTGCCCACTCACTTGCATTAATATAGAGCTCTTGATAAACTTCATACCATCCAAAATCTTCTGTAGCTATCTGGTCATATTTAAATGGCTGAAATTTAATGCCAAATCCATTTTTCTTATTAAACTCTTTAAATTCATCTAATAAATCTAAAATGTAATCAACATTACCACCATGTGTATTAGCAACTTCTAAAATATTATATATATTTCTCATAAATTAACCATAACCTTGAAATCCTCCCATTTATAACGCTTGCTAAAATAGAATATCCATTATTTAAATAACCTCAAGTAACTTTCTTAGTGGAATCCCACCCATCGCACTATGAGGTCGTTCGTTATCATATACCCACATCCACTGACTGGCTAAATTTGGAGCATGTTTAATTATTTTAAAACCATACTCCTTACCAAGGGAGTGGATTTTCTTCATGTCACAAGATTGCCCGGCAAAGTGCACTGGTATAACAATCTTAGGCAATTTATTACTGCATCAATATTAGACTGGTTAATATCTTGTTTGCCGTATGGAATCACTAATTATATAATTCCAATCTTATGCTTATTTGATTCAATCCACTCTTTTAGCGTATTGATTGTCATCCACTCTCTGTTATTATCAGAAGAGTATATGAAGTCTGAATCTACTTTGACACCATTTCCGATTCTTTCTGGATCATTAGCCCATTGATTAATAGAGGGCAGTATTTTGTAGTGGTCTTGATATTCATAAGTGTAAAATGCGTCCTCCGGGCCAATCATCTGCTCATGCAACTTCTCTCCTGGACGTATGCCAACTTCTTCTTGTTTGCATTTTTCATCCACAGCAGTGGCGACATCTATTATCTTCATTGATGGGATTTTTTTAACATAAATCTCACCACCTTTCATATCTTCAAATGCATGCCAAATCAACTTAACACCTTCCTCTAATGAAATCATAAAACGAGTCATGCGTTTATCCGTGATTGGTAGAATACCATCTTTTGCAACCGACATGAAGAATGGAATAACAGAGCCACGAGAACCCATAACATTGCCATATCTAACCACTGAAAAAATTGTATTATGACTACCACTATACGAGTTTCCAGATACGAATAATCTATCAGAAGTCAATTTTGTAGCACCGTACAAATTAGAAGGCGAACTTGCTTTATCAGTAGAAAGCGTAACAATTCGCTTAACACCCCTGTCAATACAAGCATCTATCAGATTCATTGCACCAAACACATTGGTTTTTACACATTCGAATGGATCGTATTCGGCAGTAGGGACAATTTTAGTAGCCGCTGCATGCACTACGTAATCGATGCCATCTAATGCACGATACAATCTATCTTTATCTCTCACATCACCAATTAAGAATCTTACCCTATCATCACCTTTAAACAGCTTAGCCATTTCCCACTGCTTCATTTCATCACGAGAAAAGATAACTAAGCGCTTTGGGTTGTATTTTTCTAGCGTCATCGGAATAAATGTATGACCAAAAGATCCAGTGCCTCCCGTAATGAGTATTGATGAGTTTTTTAACATATAACCTCTCTATTTTTATATTTATATTATTGTGATTTTTAGGTACTAGATGCTTAACTAAGTTTGAACCTACCCCAATCGCCGGAGAGAAAACAGGGAAAAATAAGACAATTTTCCATGCTGTTTTGGGGTAATTTATTTCATACTTCTTTTTGAGTAATTTTACATAAAAAATTTGTCTTAAGTTGCTATCCTAAAATTGGGGGCAACTTCATTTCGTTTGCAAGAATGTCCCGCAGTTTGCCGTTGTCTGGATCATATTGCATAACTTCCTGAAAGCCATGTTGTTCGAGTTCGGCGCACCATTGTTCGTCACTAACTGTGAACAAATGGTCAAGAATCCGCCGAAAAGATTCTGTTGAAGGATTGTTCGTCCAGAATGGTCCTTCGTCTGGATAGCAACCAGGCCAGCCATAATTACGATCTGGAGGGTTCAAGAACCCCCACATAGTCGAACGAAAGGAGAAGATCGCAGACTTAGTTCCTCGTGCCATTGCCTCAAGTCCTAGAGTCGAATCATTACTCACCACTACTTCGGTAGAATCGATAGCATCGTAGCTACTTCCATGCCACTCCCATTTAAAGAACTCGCACTCAGACCCAAGAATCCCTTTGTAATAACTCTTTTCCTTTCTCAAAAGCGAAGAATCTTTGCTACGCCCCAAGTTAGAAATTATGCGAAATTGCAATCCTTTCTCCTCTGCGTAGCTCACTAAAAAAGGCAATATAATGTGAGCAACCCAGCGCTTATAGATAACTCCATCCCTTTCAAACCATTCTGCAGTATGATCGCGGTACTGAGAGACAAAACTAAGAGTTCCTTTCACCTTCGGACGCGCCCGAGGAACTTGGTTATTCCTGAAGCTGCCGATAGGCACGAGAGAACCGGAAATATACTTGGCATATTTAGTACCAATGTGATTGCCGAATATCAGCATGAAGTCAACCTTCAAGATTTCTCCCGAAGAGTTCCTTTCTAGGAGATCAAAACTATCATTATTCCGCCGACCATTCTGTATAAACATAGTCTTGACAGCAGGATTTCTGGCTGCAACTGAATAAAACACATTGTTGTTATCTATGTAGGTAATCACGAGCCTAGGGCTGGTCCTCCGGATGTAAGAGTCACAGTAGGCCGCAAATCGGTTACCTCGCTTTAAAATGCTTGCTAGCAGTACAGGGATATTAACTTCTCCGTTGTCCGGAAGAATAAATCTACCGACAGTGCCATAGGGCGAAAGCATTTTCACTAATTCTACTTCAATTGGGTGGCTCCCTATTGCGTCGAATATAAGCGCATCACATTTATTAGGCAAGACCCATATTTTTCTTACCCGAAGGAATAAGGATATTAATCGCAGTAATTTCAACTTGGATTCAACCTTATACTCTTTCGCGTCTTTGATTCTATCTTTTCTCGGATTAGTATAATTTTCATTCTTGTTCTCTAAGTTTTATATATATCTTTTCTTCTAAATAATTGAAAATCCTCTTCTTTGATTCATCAATTTTAACTGTTGCATTTGTCTCTATAACAATTTCTGTATTATTTGGTTCAGAATATCCAATAAGATCGTTAATCAAACTTTTATCTGCTGCTGCATACAATCCTTTTATGTCTCTTTTCTTTAAAGTCTCAATTTGTAGTGGTCCGTTAATCTTGGACACATTTCAAGCCACTTTTTCCAATTCAGCCATCTTCTGAGCGGGTGTCATATACCCAATCGCTGAATGAATCCTTTTGTAGTTATAAAAGTAAATATAACTTT
>Ga0233441_1003502_pt1 | contig 10455 bp, 5 predicted proteins | sample SI_123_September_4_FD_182781 | JGI IMG/M metagenome (GOLD analysis project Ga0233441, IMG submission 182781) | Seawater microbial communities from Saanich Inlet, British Columbia, Canada - SI_123_September2016_135_MG | ecosystem: Environmental > Aquatic > Marine > Inlet | place: Canada: British... | reverse complement strand
AATGAATCTCCACTTTTTACAACTTTGCTAATCAAAGATTTAGAAAGATTGAGATAACTTGCGATACTCGCTTGTGAGTATCCATCTAAATGTGCATTCATTATAGCGATGTTTCTATCTTGTTTTGTAGAAATATTATAAAAATGTTCTTCAAATTGTTTTGATTGAGAAATTTTTATACTATTGTTTACTTTAACAATTTTCTGTTTCTCTTTTGTTTTTATGTATTCTAACTCTTTATCTGTGATTGGCAGATGATAATTATTATCCATCAAACAGTAATCATGTATAATGACTTTATTTAAAGTAGCACTTTTATTTAAAATCTGTAAGAACATATCTTTATCAACATCTGAGTTAAAAATATTACAACGATTTACACCACGATTGATAACATGATGATAACCAGCTAATATCAACTCTTAATCTTGTAGGTATTAAAAATCCTTATTTATTTTATTATGTCGATAGTTAAAAATTATATCATAAAAGTGGAGATTCATTCACAGGGGTGTAATTTAATGCGATTGTATTTTAAATGTACTTGGTTTGTACTTAAATTTTAATTACTTATTTAATTCTGTTAAAGTTGCGTTAAAGTGGCTCTTCTACAATTTTAAATATTAAACTAAACAAGGAATATTTATGACATATGATTTACTTAAAAAAAGTCTTACTTCAGTACTGCTTGCAGCTCTTCTTGCTGGATGTGGTGCTCCAACAGAAGAAGAAAACTCTGAGTCTGCTCCAAAAGAAGACCTTAGTGCTCCCGTTACTATAAGCTTTATACAGCTTAATGATTTCCATGCTAACCTGGTTTCTCACAATGAACAAGTTCGAAATGAAAACAACAGTACTATCGTTATAAAGTCTATGGGTGGTATAGCTAGGCTAAAAACTAAGATAGATGAAATCCGTGATACAAACAGAAGTAGTATTTTGATGAATATTGGTGATACTTATCATGGTGGGGCTGAAGCTATGTTTACTAATGGTAACCTCATCGTTGACTTAGTGAATGAACTTGGTATTGAGATAGGGGTTATTGGGAACTGGGACTTTGCTTATGGTCCAGCGGTTACACATACTCGTTTTGGAAATATAGAGCAAGATAATGTTAAAAGACCAAACTTTCCTCATGTTGCAGCAAACGCAGTATGTGCAGCTCCAAGTCAGATAGAATCAATGCCTTCGTTTATACAAAGTTTAGCGATTAGTACACTTGAGAGTTCTTTTAACTGTGCTGTAGGTGAACTTTTTTTACCAGCAACTCATATAATAGAAAAAGATGGCATTAGTGTTGGTTTTATCGGTTTGACTTCTGACATAGTTGACCATATGCATGAAATGATGGGCTTTAACCTTGACTTTACACAAGGGCAAGCCAACTATGTAGCATTACTAAAAAAGTACAGTACTGAGCTTAAAAATCAAGGTGCAGATATAGTAGTAGTTATGAGTGAGCTTGGTATCCACAAAGACCTTGCTTTAGCAAAAGAGTTAGATACTGATGAAGTAAACATCTTCTTTAGTGCACATACACATGAGTTAACTAAAGAAGCACTAGTAACTGAGAGTGGCGTTTATCTTGTTGAGTCTGGAAATGATGCTTATCTTGGTGAGATGCAGATCACTTTTGATACCAACAGAAGTATAAGTACTTATGCATGGCAAGTTCATGAGATAGATGAGAGTGTAGCAGAGGATGCAGCACTTAAAGCTAAAGTAGATCTAGCACGAGCACCGTTCTTAGAAGCTGACCCTAACATGAGCATACCTCAGATAACACTAGACTCTATGCCTGACCTTATAAAGAGTATGATGCCTGAGTCTTTTTCTCAAGTACTTTCTCACTCACTAGATGAGCACTTACATAGCACAGACTTAGTTTTAGATAGACGTGATGTGTTAGAGTCAAACCTTAACAATGCTATGACAGACATGCTTAAAAACAAGTACAACACTGATGTAGCAATAACACCAGGGTTTCGTTTTGATAGTAGTGTTGTAGAAGATGGTGCGAATTTTAATGGACTAGACTATGCATACTCAAAAGAAAATGACACAACACTAGCAGGGGAAATACATGTACAAGATGTATATAGGTTTTTTCCAGCACCTTACTTTATAGCAAAGGGAAATATAACCGGAGCAAATCTTAAAGATATAATAGAGCAGAACTTAGAAAATGTCTTCTCAACTGATGTGTTTGCTCATAAAGGTGGTTGGTTTGATGGCTTTAGTGGTCTAAGTTTAGAGTTAGATATAACGCAGGCAAAAAATGCTAGAATACTCTCTATAAAAAAGAGTGATGGTTCAGCGATAGATGATAATGAAAGTCTTAGTGTTATAGGTTGTGCAAGACCATTTGACCTAAACGCAGAGACAACACTTTGTAGTTATAACTCATTTACGGATGTAGAGAACATAACTAATGGGGAACATCCTTATGCAGTCTCTGACTTCTTTATAGATGAGATACTAGATAATGGTCTCTCAGGTGTAATAAACAGAGTAGGTATACAAGAGACATCAAACACTCTTACTTGGCCTCATCAAGAATACTACCAGCCACTAGAAGGTGCTAAATAAAGGAACTCAATGGTTTTACTAATAGAAGATGATGAAGAGATAGCCACTCTTCTACAAAAAGCACTTCCAAGTTTTGAGATGGCACATGTCATGTGTGCTTCAGATGCTCTACTTTTTTTAGAAGAGCATAAGGAAGTAAACGCCATCATACTAGATCTAACACTCCCTGACATGGATGGTTTGCAACTCTGTAAAAAAATCCGTAAACTAACTAGTATTCCTATCATCATATCCAGTGCTAGAGGCTCTATAGAAGATAAGATGAAGGGACTCGCTCCTGAGTGTGCAAATGACTACATAGTAAAACCCTATGACCCAAGAGAATTAGAGCTGCGTTTAAACAACTTACTACCTACTAGTACAAACTCAAGTTCTCAGTTTAGTTTTAACTTTGAAAAAAAAGAACTGTGTAAAAATGGAGTACTCGTAAGCCTAACAGAAGCAGAGTATGAGATATTTAAACTTCTTTACTTTAATCAAAACAGATGCTTTACACGCTCAGACATTGCAAATACTATATCTTCACATAGTTTTGAGAGTACACTAGAGAGTATAAATGTACTACTAAGTAAGATTCGTAAGAAGATAGATGACAAGGATGAGAGCTACATAATAACACGAAGAAATGTAGGGTACTGTTTTAATGAAAAGATCTAAGTCAATTACTTACAACATAAAACTCTTAGGTTATGTAATATCTTTTTTAATGGTTCTTCTCATTACAACACTCTTTATGGTTATAGTCTTTAATGAGAAGAGAGTAGAGTTTAAAAAAGCTATTGATATCTATAAGTTTTATAAAGTACATAACAAAGTACTTAAACAAGATGACTATATACACTTAACAAACCAAAGTGAGATACTCAAAGTAAAAGAAGAATCTAATAACCTTTTACTAGACAGTGACATGATAGAGATGTTTGCTCTTGGTAACATTAACATACTGACATATAAAAAGCATTACTATATATTTTTTAAAGAATTCCAAGTAGTCCTTAAGAGCCAGTATGAAACTTCTTCAGTTTTAGTTTATGCCATAATCTTCTTACTCCTAGTAGTGTTAATAGTTTTTATGATTATGAAATATATACAGCACTCTATCTTACCTCTTCGTACTCTACAAGATAAAATAGACCTCTTTGGTAAGGGTGACCTAAGTGTAGATACAAGACTAGAAGGTGATAATGAAGTAGCACAAGTAGGAAATGCTTTCTATGATGCTCTAGTCTCTATAAACCAACTTCAAAGCAATAGAACACTTTTCATAAGAAACATCATACATGAACTTAAAACGCCACTCACAAGAAACAACTTAATACTTTACGATGAAGATGAGGTAACACAAACAAAGAGAACTAAACTTCTCAGTAACAACTATGAGATAGACACAATACTAGACACCATTAACCAGTTTGACTCTCTTAACTCTAGAGCACTTATCTTAGATAAAACTATGTGTAATCTTATAGACCTTGTAGAAGAGGCAATAGATGAGAGTATGTTAGAAGAGTACATAACACTAGAGATACAGAGTACTTCAAAACAGATGCTAGACTTTAAGCGGTTCATACTTGTTTTAAAAAACCTAATGATAAATGCACATCTGTACTCAAAAGACAACAAAGTAAAAGTAATGATCCATGAAAATAAAATTCTAGTAAGTAACAAAGCAAAAGAGGACAAAGCTCTTGAGTTAGAGAACATAAGTAAAGCATTTTATAAAAATGACCCTTCAACTAAAGGAATGGGACTTGGCGTTTACATAGTTCAAAACATCTTAAGCCTTCACGGTTTAGTGTTGAGGTATGAGTATCTTGAGCAGAGTGAAGAGCATAGTTTTAGTGTGGTTTTTTAAATTTTGTTGAATTGATATTTACCTATTCAAAAAAGTTGTTTATGGTATGATAAGAAAATAAATGACATAATAATTTAAAGAGGTTAAAGTGAAGATCACAATCATACTAGTACTTGGAATACTTTTGTTCTCAGGATGTGCAAAAATACAGAAGGTTAGTCAAGATACGGGCCATACTACAGACGAAACTACACCCCTGTGAATGAATCTCCACTTTTTACAACTTTGCTAATCAAAGATTTAGAAAGATTGAGATAACTTGCGATACTCGCTTGTGAGTATCCATCTAAATATGCATTCATTATAGCGATGTTTCTATCTTGTTTTGTAGAAATATTATAAAAATGTTCTTCAAATTGTTTTGATTGAGAAATTTTTATACTATTGTTTACTTTAACAATTTTCTGTTTTTCTTTTGTTTTTATGTATTCTAACTCTTTATCTGTGATTGGTTCACCTAAAAACTCATTAAGAGTTTTAATATCGAAATCTTTTATTAAAATAGATTCTTCACAACAAGGATAAATACTTTTAAAATTAAAAATATTACAACGATTTACACCACGATTGATAACATGATGATAACCAGCAATATCAACTCTTAATCTTGTAGGTATTAAAAATCCTTATTTATTTTATTATGTCGATAGTTAAAAATTATATCATAAAAGTGGAGATTCATTCACAGGGGTGTAATTTTAAGTTAGCTATACTATAATGAAGATGTTTATAAAGTAGCTAGTTGAAGAAGTTCAAAATTTAAATCTATATATTATTCTAATATTCTCTTTGTCATAGATATTCTACATAATGGAAGTTGCCTATAGCTATTAATTTTATCATCAAACCACTCAACAATATTTTCAATTGCAATATCTGATAATGAATACCCTCTTGCTTCATGAGTAAGAATAGTATCCTGCATCTTTTTAGATAGCTGAGCGATTAATATATTATTTTGGATGAGATAGTATGGTTTATTCTTTGTTAGCTCTTGTACATATACCTGTGAGCCTGCAATTAGGTCAATACCTTTTGAATCATGCTGAGATTGAAAACTCATATATAAACCTGATAACCCCATTACAAAAGTTTTTTTACTTGGTTCTATATACTGTTTATTATTTACTAGATTTTCAACTGATGATGTTGAGTTAGATTTGAAATATTCATTATCAGTAACAATAATTAGCTTTTTCTTTGCTCGTGTCATTCCAACATAAAAGAGTCTAATAAAATCATCATTGAGTATCATCTTATGAGCTACTAAAACAACAGTATCAAACTCTTTACCTTTTGCTTTATGTATAGTAGATACTAAAACTTTGTTATAAGTAGAAATAAGTTGCTCAGAGGATATTTCATCTAGGTAAATATGCCAAAGGGATGGTGTATAGACTTCATGGTCATCTATAAAACCTTTAACTATCTTGTAAAGTATAGATAGATTCTTAGATCCACTATATCGCTGTTTTACTTTTTCATATGATTCCCATAGAAGATTTTCATTAAGCTCTTGATCTTTTAATAGCGTATCTAGAAACCTAATTTCTACCAAACTCTTTAACTTGAAGCCATCATTATCTAATAAGTAATTTACATCAATATCTTCTTCATGAAGTAAAGCATAAATATCTGCCACTTCATTATTACTAAACGCGAGCACTGCAAGACTTTTCTTCGCTTCAATATGCTCTTTAACTTGTTCAACTGCTGGCTGTTGTAAATATTGTGAATCACAATTGACTATTATAACTTCACCTTGATATTTAGAATGAGAAACTAGAGGATGTTGTTTGTATCTGATAGGAACATTATGAATAAATTTATTTGAATACTCTACGATATTTTGAGTGCTTCTAAAGTTTGTTAAAAGTTCATACTGAGCATAGGATTCTTTCTCTTCATCATTAAGTCCAAATTCTGTTTCAAATTCTTTGATAAATTCTATATCTGCCCCATTAACATTAGACAAGATACACTGATCATCATCACCAACTGCAATTAATCGTTTTTTATTCTCATGAGTATTTGATAGTGCTTTTATTAACTCAAACCCATCCGCATTAATATCTTGATACTCATCTAGCACTACAACCGTTTTAAAAGGTATATCTATCTTATTCTCGTTAATTTGTTGTGCAGCTAAAGATACCACATTATGCAGTATATTCTTATCACTACTAGCTTCTCTACCTATGAGTTGAAGAGAGAATCCATGAAATGTAAATATATCTATATCATAGGCAAGTTGACCAATTAACTCAAAAAGTCTAGATTTAAATTCCATCATAGCAGTACGAGAGTATGTCAACATAAGAAATTGATCAGCTTTAATATCCTCTTGTAAGATGAGAGAAGCTATCTTATGCACAAGAACTTTTGTTTTCCCACTTCCTGGTCCAGCTAGAATCATCATTGCTTGAGACTCTTTATCGTCTATAACTTTCTTCTGTTCATCAGAAAGAGTGTTGAAAACTTTATTGTAACGATACTCTGTCATAGGTCTTTTAAATTTTTCTTTTAACTCCCCATACTTGTTGACAAACATTCTATATGAAAGTGTAAAATAATCTTTCATGAAAGCTTGGGCTTGTTTAGAATTTTTTATAAGTCGTTCTGAATATTCACCAACTATATGAATAGATTCCATTTTTCTCTGGTAGTATGGTTCAAGTCTAGATTTGTACTCAAGCTTTGTATATTTTTTATTTGGAGCAAGCATCTTATCCATCTTCTTGATATTCATAGGTGCATAATAGATAAATCGACCGTTGCCTAGTTCTAGTATCCTGAGTTCATGTAAGTGTAGTAGTGCTTTATCAATAATTTTTGAACTTTGGTCCTCTTTTAGATTTAATGCCTTTTGGAGTTCGAGCATAGAAAATTCAACTGTTTCTTTTGTAGTGGCTTTTTTTTGTGAAAGGTTTGTTGATAAATACTCAAGAGTTTTAAAACCTATATAATGCTTATAATCAATAATAGTTTTTACTCTATTTGCATCTATAAATTCAAAATACCAAAGATCTTTTTGTCTATCTAGTCTGTTAAATTTAAACTGGTGCTTATACCCAATCCAACTTTTAAGCAATACTTTAATTATGGAGCTAATATTCTCATTTTTAATATTTAGCGTTGGATCATCTAGAAGTATCTGATTTAATTCGCTCATCCGTACTGTATGACTATGCTCTTTAATTAAATACTCGTACAATATCTTTTCAATTTGAGCATAGCTTTGATAGAGATTCATACTCTCTCTACTTAGTTTTAAACTCAAATCTTTAGCATCTGAAATAATCTTCATCTCTTTGAGTTCTAATACTGATTGTGTAACCAGTTCATGAGAATAACCAAGCACTTCAGTTAGTTCATCCAGTTGAACAGCTTCTGGTTTTCCACTACCCAGTAAGGTCTGTAATACACGAGACAACCTTATTTTAGAATCCTCACTATACTCTTTAGTTTTATACTCTTCTTGTAAAATTGCTAAAGAGTCTTTTGCCACTGAATCAGCATAATACTGTACTCTATTTCTAGAGCGTTCTAAATAATCTTCTCTCTCAAGTTCAAGTAAAGCTGTTTTTACTTTCATATCATAATCACTAGACTTATCTTCTGTATCCCAGCCAGCTTGTGAAGCTATCTCTCTTGTTGTTAAGGTAACTGGATTGCGACCGTCATTTTTCAATACTCTAAAAATAGCATTGATTTCATCTGGATTTATTTTTGAACGAGTTAATGTAGTGAAGTGCTTATCTAAATCACTTTGAGAAAATAGTAATGGGCATGAAGCTCTAATATTTTGATCTCTAGCACCTCTACCTGCTTCTTGAGAGTAGTTTTCTAACGATTCAGATATTTCATAATGAATTACATTCTTTATATTTGGTTTATCAACACCCATTCCAAAAGCTGTTGTAGCTACAACAATATCTACATCATCATCTATGTACTCTTTTAGAATTTGCATTTTAATATTTGTGTCAAGCTTGGAGTGAAATGATTTTACATTTTTACCAGTATCTAAAGCCAACTGTTCCGCTACTTCATCACACTTTTTTGTTGAAGAGGGGATATATATTAGAGTGGAGCCTTCCTTAGTATTGATTAATTCTAATAAATTTGTATATTTAGCTTTATCCCCATCTAACTCATACCCTTCATAATCAAGATTTTTTCTCTCTGGGACAGCTATATAACGATTCATTTTAAGATTTAAAGCAGATTCTATATACTCCGTAATATCATCCATCACTTTTGGTTTAGCTGTTGCTGTAAAACAAGACACTGGGATATGCTCTTGAAAAGGTTTTTCTTTTAATAAGTCATTGATAAATGCACCAATATAAAAATAATCATGTCTAAAATCATTACCCCATGTTGATAAACAGTGAGCTTCATCAATAACAAATCTTTCAATTACACGGTTTTTGAGTAGGTTAAATACTGAATTAGATCTAAGACTCTCTGGAGCTAAGTATAAAATATCTGCATCCCCATTTACTACTTTCTCTATACTATCAGCTCTTTCACTTGGAGACATATAACCACTCAATGCTACAGCTTTATAATTGGCTACCGTTTCATGAAAACTATCCATATGATCTTTTATCAGTGCCTGAAGTGGGGAGATAACTACGGTAAGTGTTTTAAGGGATTTTGCTTTAATAATTGATGGAAGCCAAAATGTAAAAGTCTTTCCTCCACCTGTAGGTAATATGGCAAGAAATGATTCATTTTTTAATGCTGCGGTAACTATCTCTTTTTGAGAAATAATTGCACCTGTTTCAAGAGTAGCATCTTGGCGAGGAAAATCTCTAAATGTACCAAATCCAAAAATATCTTCAGCAGTTGAACTTAACTCATCCACTGAACTTTCATAATCAAAACATAGTCGTGATTGAAGTGATGTTATCTCTTTATAATCATATAGAACTTTAGGAGGTTGGGCATTTACTTCTAGCTCTGGCATCCTTATAGCCAATATAAAAGCAAGCTCAATTCTATGAAGCTCTAATGCTTCTTTTAAAACATCTGGGCTTCTAATAATAGTTTTAAATATATTAAGAATTGAGCCTTGCAGTACAATGGCACTTAGCTCTTCAAATATATTTTCATGTACTATGAATTCAAAAAAACCTTTAAATACTTCTTCATTTTTGAGTAATGTATAAAGGATATTTCGTTGTAGGGTTGGTAATGTTTTAAATTTTTCTATTGATCGTAATAGTAGTTCTTTAGACAGCTTAGCATCTTTAACTGGATTATTTAAAAAATTATCTTCACTTTTATAATTCTTAGGAAGATTATGAAATGTTTTTTCATTGAAAAGGAGTAAGGAAACAGGAAGAGTATCTATAAAGGTTTTGTTTTGTAACAAGGTACCTATCGAGCTAGTTTCTAGTATTTTTTTATCAAAAGCGATAACATTATGACCAGCAATATACTCTGTAGGAGCATATTTAATATACTCAAAAGCTTCCTTAATGGAACTGGTTTTTAATTCATCTTCTTTATAAACTAAACCAACTTCTTGTATATTTTCATCAAAAGTAGCTTCTATATCTATGTAAATAGGTTCTAAAATCATATACTGAATGCCTCATGCCCTCTATCATATATCAAATAATCACTCTTTTTGCATAATGACTCTATTGCTGTATCTAGAATCTTACCTTCAGTTATATTTCGTCCTACTAAAGCAACTTCAACCTGAGATTTGAATAACAATGGCATAGCTTGTTGATAATCACTCCAATAGTTCATAATAACATCAGCTCGTTTTTCAATAAGTTTTCTAGTTGAAAACTACACCCCTGTGAATGAATCTCCACTTTTTACAACTTTGCTAATCAAAGATTTAGAAAGATTGAGATAACTTGCGATACTCGCTTGTCAGTATCCATCTAAATGTGCATTCATTATAGCGATGTTTCTATCTTGTTTTGTAGAAATATTATAAAAATGTTCTTCAAATTGTTTTGATTGAGAAATTTTTATACTAT
>Ga0233441_1003487_pt1 | contig 10492 bp, 13 predicted proteins | sample SI_123_September_4_FD_182781 | JGI IMG/M metagenome (GOLD analysis project Ga0233441, IMG submission 182781) | Seawater microbial communities from Saanich Inlet, British Columbia, Canada - SI_123_September2016_135_MG | ecosystem: Environmental > Aquatic > Marine > Inlet | place: Canada: British... | reverse complement strand
AAAATTCCAATTCAATTGTTAGATTATCCATCGCAATTCCGCGTAACAACTTTCCTTGCAAAGGTTTTTTTCCTTCTGTGAAAACTTCAAGAGTTCCCCACAACTCGTCGCCACCAAATTTGAAAGTTCCTTTTGCACTAACAAGCCCGACTTCTTCAACGTTTTCTCGCGTACCATCAACGTCAATTATTCCTTCGAGTAACTTTCCATTAATGTCTTTTACACTCGCCTTGCGAACTTTGTGGGCATCCATTCCTTCTTTGATACATTTCAAAACGTTGTCTCCTTCTTCTAAAATAAGTTTTAATACATCCATTTTCTTTACTGTTTTTTCTGTTCCCATTATCTCGTCAAATCTAGTCATGATATAGTAAGTGTGTTTGGGATATTTAATTTTTTGTTTTTTAGATAGAATCTAGTCCAAAGTAATAAGTTCGTATTTACGCGAACCCAGGCCAATTTCTTCACCATATTCTAGAGTATGTTCTCCCTTGAATACTTTTTTACCTTCTTGTTTGCGTATTAGATCAAGACAAGACTGATCAAGAGCAATAGGGTCGCGACTTGCAAGCAAACCAAGATCTTTTGCAATTGGTTTCATTTCAGTCCCTTCACAATCACAATGTTTTGTTATTTGTGTTGCAAAAGAAATGTATGCAATACTTTTGTCTTTTTGTGCCGCAAAAGCATATTCGGCTAACATTTCATTGAATGTTTTTGGTCGAACCGCTAACCAATTAATTGTCATTGCGCCATAAGGGCAAACAGCAATACACATTGCACAACCAATACATTTTTTCTTATCAATATGTGGGATCTTTGAAATGATACAAGCGTCAACAGGACAATGTGCAACACAAGTCATACACTTTTTGCATTTAATTGGATTGAGAGTTGGTTTAGCATGTGCGTGCATCGCAAGTTTTCCGCCGCGTGAAGCACAACCCATTGCTAATTGTTTTATCGCGCCTCCAAAACCAGCCAGCATATGTCCTTTGAAATGACTTATCACAAGCATTTGTTTTGCATCAGTAATTCTTGCTCCGATAAAACAAGTATCAAAATGTTTTCCGCTAATTTTTATTTCTTCAACTTTATTATCTTCGTCTGCAATGTGAATCGGGATTTGTGTGAAACCATGGTCTTTAGCAGTTTCTAAATGATCTTTTGTAATTGTTCTTGAACCCTTATACAAGACATTTGTATCTGTAAAAAAAGGTTCGCACTTCTTGTCTTTCAAATACTCGATTATTCCTTTGTAGTTCTCTGGTTTTATGAATGTTATATTTCCTTTTTCTCCAAAATGAACTTTCAAAGGGACTTTACCGTTAAAACCAGGATCAACTCTTGCCATTAACTTTTTGCTTGCTTCGTTAACTTTGTTTTTGTCAGAAAAATCTTTTAGCGGTATAAAATAAACTTTTTCCATAAAATAATTGAGTTAAAATATTTAATAAACATTTCTAGAAGCTAAACAAGCCTTGCTTTTTTCCAATCCATTCTTTTTGTAATGATGATTGAAATAAAGAACGAAATCATTATCGCACCTGGAAAAGCTAGCCACAAACCAAGTATTCCGAAGTAAAATGGTAGAGTAGCTGCAATTAGTATTTGAAACACTAAGAGTAGTATCGAAAGAGTCATTGCTTTTTTTGTTGCACCCGCTCCGCGAATAGCTCCAAGCATTACGGTTTGGATTCCTAAAAATCCAAATGTAGCGGCCATAACTTTAATGAATTCGCTAGCATTTCTTATTACTTCGAGTTCACCTGGAACAAAAATTGCCACAAGCAATTCTGATAAAACAAATAATAAAATTCCAAGCGCGGTTAATGCAACAAAAGAAATTGCACTTGCTTTTTTTAGAGTTTTTCCGATTAAATCAAATTTCTTTGCGCCAATTTGTTGTCCGACAATAGCACTCACGGCTATTGAAACACTTAATGCAGGCATAAAAACAAAACTAAATAACCTTAGGCCCAAACCAAAACTCGCTAAGATTACCGTACCATATGCTGCTGCAATAAAAGTGATTACAATCATCCCTACAGAGTGTGAAAAAAACTCTATTGATGATGGCCAACCAATCCGAAGTAATCTTTTCTGTGTTTTAAAACTAATTAAACAACAAGATTTTCGGATATAAATTCCTCTTTTTCCGCGTAGTAAAATAATCATCCCAAGTAACGCAGAAATCGCGGTAGTGATTAGGGTTGCCCATGCCGCGCCCGCAACACCACTAGCAGGAATAATTCCGTACCCAAAAATAAATATCGGGTCTAAGAAAAAATTTAGTATTACTGTAACAAGAACGATTATCATTGGGATTTTTACTTCGCCAATCCCTCGTAGCAAAGATGCAAATGCCGAGTATGTAAAAGTAAATACTGTTGTTAGGAATGAAACTAGTAAATAGCTTAATGCGAGTGGGAAAACATTTGCTTCAACACCCATAAGCGTTATGATTGGTTCTGCAAGTAACAAACCAATTATTGTAAAAATAATTCCAAAGAAAACCATTCCTACAATTGTTTGTGTTGAAATAAAATCAATATTTTTTTGATCATTTTTTCCTTTGTATTGTGCAACTAGAATGCTTCCTGCCATTCCTATTCCACTACCGAGTGCAACAATCAAAAAAACAACGGGGAACGAAATTGACACGGCAGCAACAGCTTCTTTTCCTAGTTGTCCAACCCAAAAAGTATCTGTGATTTGATAAACGGTTTGTAATAAATTTGTTATAAGAATCGGGATTGCAAGCAAAATAATTGCTTTTGTAATCGACATTTCAGTTAGATTTGCAAATTTACGTTTCATAAAAAGAATTTACTTGGTTGACTTTAAATAATGTTGTCTAATGTTTTCATCAAGTTGTTCAATTGCATATCGAAGCATTGTTCGTGGCATTTCAAATCCATTTTTATCTAAAAATTCTATTAAGGGTGCTTCTTCTTTTTTACCCATTTCGCGTAGCATCCAACCAACTGCTTTGTGCATCAAATCATGTTCTTCTCGTAAAAATAATTTACTTAAACGAAGCGTGTCGCTAAAATCTTTTTCTCGAATAAATGCAAACGTTGAGATAATTGCGATTCGTTTTTCCCAAAGCCACAAGAAACCATTATACCCTTTTTTTTCTGAAATAGCTAGTTCGTACAAAACATTTCGCTCGCTTTTTTTATCAATTAGATAATCTCCAAGGATTTTTGGTGCGCTAATATCAACTAATCCCCAAGTATTAATGTTGCGAGTATTATCTAAATAAAATTTAACAATCGTTTGTACTTGCAAAACATCTTTTTGTTTTTTTGCGATTTGGTATTTCTTTGTAAGAATAATTATTCCAACGGTTCGTATCTCGTTGATTTTGCTATCCAAGAGTTTTTGTATCTCGCTTAAATCTAATTTATAATAGTTTTTTGCAATTTCTCGTATAACTGGAAGTTTTATTCCTAAAAAAATATCTCCTTCGCCATACTCACCCTTACCTGTTTTGAAAAACTTTTGTAGTATGCTAGCTTGTTTTTTGTCTTCTAAAGTCATTAGTTCGATAATTAGATTTTGTGCGTTCATAGTACCATTTAGATAAAAAATATTTATAAATTAAAAAAGAAAAAGAAGAAGTTATTCACTTCTTCCCTTATTTCTTCTCTTCTTTTTCTCCAAGTAGTTTTGTTAATACTATAGTTACAATTACTACTATTGCAGTTACAACTATTGCTGCGATTGTCAAACCCATTGCACCATCTGCGCTTTCGTATAAGGGTAATAACCATTGAGTTATTGCGTCTTTCCATACGAGTGCTGCTACAAAACCTAATGCTGCAACAATTAAGGTCAGTGTTTGTTTTCGAATTTCTTTTACTAAATCTTTCATAATATGGCCTCCTTGTTACTTCTTATGGTTAAAATGTTTTTAAAGAGTTCTAAAAAAAGAAAAAGGACTATTTCAAAAGTGTTTCTTTAATTTCTTTTTTTAATTTTATTATATTTGTTTTTCCGTGTTTCTCAACTTCGATAACGCTACGATCTTCTAATCTTCGAATAATTCGGTGACTCTTGAGTTTGCCAATTCCTTCAATTCTAGATAATTCGCTTTGATATATCTTACCGTTTTCTTCAATTATTTTTTCAACGATCTTTTTCTCATCTTTATTCAAAAATTGTATTAATGTGCTAGTAACATTTTCTAAATCATTTTTTTTACTTTCTAACTTACGCGTCATAAAAAAGAATACGATTGCTCCAATTGCGATGCCTACTAAAACAAAAACAGGTATTAACAAGGTCAATAAATCAACTCTTTGTTCGTGTTGACAAACACTCCCAACAAAGCATGCTTCTGGTTCGCTCATAGAAACGATTGTTGGTAAGTAAAAAACAATTGCGATAACACAAATCAAAGCAATTATCCCTGCAATTATCTTTTTGTTTGCGAGGTTAATGTTTAATTCCATGAAATTAATGCGAGCACATCTTTTTTTAAAGCACGTCTCTTTGCAACGGTTTCACCAAACTATATGTATGGTTTCAGTAGCGCTTTCTACAAATAAGGAGGTTATTTTATGAGTAAAGAAGTAAAGAGTTGTGATTGTTCAAAGAAATGGAGGATAGCGATTCCTTTGTTAATAGTAATATTAATTGTGGGGGTTGTTAACTTAGCTGTTTTGTTTTCTCAACCGGTAGCGGTAGAAGAAAGTTGTTCAGTTGATTTTGCAGGCGAAGAACAAACAGTTCCAAAAGATGATCCTTTTGCAGAAATTGCTGATGATGATGCGGTAAAAGGTTCGTTATCTGCACCGATAACAATTGTTGAGTTCTCAGATTTTGAGTGTTCGTTTTGTGAGAGATTTGTTTCACAGACCCTCTCGGATTTAGAAACAAAGTATATTGATACGGGAAAAGTCCGTTTCATTTACCGAGATTTTCCGTTAGCGTTTCATACTAATGCACAAAAAGCTGCTGAAGCGGCAGAGTGTGCTGGAGAACAAGGAAAGTATTATGAAATGCACGACAAAATCTTTGAAAATCAAAATGCGATTGGAGTCAACAATCTAAAATCATATGCAAAGCAAATAGGTCTTGATGAAACCGAATTTGATATTTGTTTGGATTCTGGTGCGATGGCACAAGAAGTAGCAAAAGATTTTTTGGATGGGCAAAAACTAGGTGTTAGTGGAACACCAACATTCTTTGTTAACGGAACAAAACTTGTTGGAGCACAACCATTATCTGCTTTTGAACAAATCATTGAAGCAGAACTAGCAAAATAATTTTGATTGGGGGTGCAAACTCCCAATTATTCTTTTTTTTAAAATAAAAAGTAAGCGCTTCGGGTAGGACTTGAACCTACGACCATCCGATTAACAGTCGGACGCTCTACCTACTGAGCCACCGAAGCATAATACTTACTTTAAGTCGTTAGTATAGATATGTTTTTTTGTAAAAGTTTATAAACGCTTTCTAACGCGTTTTTTTGTTCTTTCGCATAGTAATTAATCTTCTAGTGGTAAGTTTTTTGCGTGTAAATTTACGTGGTTTTTCATATTCTTCTTGTCGATCCATTTCCTTGCTGCGTTCAAATGCTGCGTCTTCTTCTGCACGAAGGCTTGCTAGTTTTTTTCTTGTTGGTGGTTTGATGTTTGAACCCATCTTACCTAAAGCATAACGTTCGATTTCAAATTGATTGTGTATTATTGCAGATTCAGCTCCTTTTTTCATTTTATTTAATTTTTTTAATCTATTTCTTGTTACGGGTGTTGGTTTTCGAGACTTTAATCTTTTGATAAGTGCATCAATTCGATCGGTTTCTTTTGTGTGTAATCTAATATTTCTTTTGCGTCTTGCAGTTCCAGTTATAACCGTCTTTGCTAGTTCTGTTTTTGTGTGTACGCGCACAGGGTCTAATCGCGGTTTTGGTTTACTTTTTGGTTTTTTTCCCTTCCGAAGTCTTATGGATATGTTTCTAGGCATAAAGAAGCTACCGTTTCTAAAGTATTTAAACCTTCTCGAGGTTTAAAGATTTGAAATGAGCATATTTCAAAGGATATAAATCTTCTCAAAAAACACGAGTGGTAAATAATTTGTTTTTGTCTTTTCAACGCAAAGCTTTTTTAATGAAAAGAATGTTCTACTTGTGATTTACATGGATAAAGTAAAGTGGAATTATATTGTTGATATCCTAATTTTAATTGCTTTTGTTATTGTAGCAATAACTGGTTTGTTAAAATGGCCCGGCCTAGGATTTCATAAATTTTTGCCAATGATGCAATTAACAAATTTGCACGATTGGAGCGGATTAATCGCAGTTATTCTTGCATTTGTGCACGTGGCTTTGAACTGGAAGTTTATGACGAGCATGACAAAAAAATATTTTTCAAGAGAGTGAGTAAATGCAAAGTAAAATAGTTTTAATATTCTTATTAATCATGGCGATAGCACTAGCATTTGGTTGTACTAGTGCGGATTCAGAAAATAATTTTGATTCTCAATCAAACGAAGTAGATTTGGGTGAAGACAGGATAGTTGTTGATAATTCTTATTCAAATACTTGTCCAAAAGGAAAAGTTGATGAACTTTGTACTGGTGAATGTGGTCAATTTATTGATTTAGACGAAGATACTTATTGTGATAGAGCACAATAGGTTAAATGAAATTCTTTTCATTGAATACTTTTATTTAATCTTTGTTCTTATTTCTGTTAACTAAATTGAAATGGTGGTATTATGGAAGAAACTTTGAAGAATTTGCACAAAGCATTTATTGGTGAGAGCCAAGCAAGAAATAGGTACACAATGTACGCAAAACAAGCTGGTAAGGATGGTTATGAACAATTATCGGATATATTTACTGAAACAGCAGAACACGAGCGAGAACACGCAAAGCAATTAAGTAAAATGATTAACGAATTAACAGTTAAAATGGGTAAAGAAATTGGCCCAATACAAGTAGAAGCAGAGGGTGCGGCAATGTTTGCTAGTACTGAAGCGAACTTAGAAGGGTCTATTGCTGGAGAACACTTTGAAACAACCGAAATGTATCCTAGCTTCGCAAAAGTAGCTGAAGAAGAAGGTTTGATTGAAATTGCGGGTAAATTAAAGGCAATTGGCATGGCAGAAGCTCATCACGAAGAAAGATATGCTAAATTACTTGTGCAAGTGAAAAACAAAACAATGTTTGAAAAGAGTGAAGAGAAGACTTGGGTATGTAAAAAATGTGGTTATGAACACAAAGGAACTACTCCGCCAGGAAGATGTCCGTCTTGTTCGCATGAAACAGCGTACTTCCAATTAAAATGTGAAGAATACTAATTCGCCCGCAAAATCGGGCGGTACTTTATACATGCACTACTTTTCAGTAGTGCGGTAATATTAACTAACCATATACATAATAGATGTTTGTTTGTTTCGGGGTCGGCGATGGTTAACATGTACTTTGTTTACATTCTACATAATATACGTATGTGTATCGTACAATGATTAAGCCCATTTATCTGGTAACTATCCATTCTAACCTTATTTAAGATTTGTTTACGTAATTCTAAGCCTATTTAACACTTTATAGAACTGAAGTAATACTTTATTTCCTATTTTGGTTGGGAAAACAAACCAATTGGCATTTAAATGAGAGAAAAAGCAAAAATGAGAAACAAGCAAAACAAAAATAGCTCGAAAATGGCTTCTTTTACTGGTTTTAACGTGTTATTTGTCATATACATAATAGAAAGTTATTTAAATAACCTAAGAACATATATATTCAGATTATGTTTATTGCGAAATAAATTAAGAACAGGGGTGAAAATAATGAAATCTATAGTAGAAAATGCAGTGTCTGGTGTTACCAAGACATCAGAAGATAAATTAGAAGAATTTGGTACACCAAAAATAATGGTTGCCGGAGTAGGCGGAGCAGGAAACAATGCTGTTAACCGTTTAGCCGCAATGGGTGTTGCAGGAGCACACTTAGTAGCAGTTAACACTGACAAACAACACTTGGCGATTGTTAACGACGAAGTAACAAAGATTTTGATTGGAAAAAGCGTTACAAGGGGTCTTGGAACAGGCGCTTATCCAGAAGTTGGAGCAAAAGCAGCTGAAGTATCAAGAAATGCTCTTGAAGAAGTACTAAATGGCGTAGATATGCTATTTTTATCTGCTGGAATGGGTGGAGGAACAGGAACTGGTGCCTCGCCAATCATAGCAGGAATCGCAAGAGACCAAGGAGCAATAGTAATTTCAATGGTAACATATCCATTTGCACTAGAAAAAGCTCGTTTGATCAAAGCAGAAGAAGGAATTAGTTCGTTACAAAAAGTTTCGGACACAGTTGTAGTTATTGATAATAACCGATTAGTAGAACTTGTGCCTAATTTGCCAATTCAAGATGCATTCAAAGTTGCGGACGAAGTAATTGCCAGAACTGTTAGAGGGATTACTGAAACAATTACACAACCGTCACTAGTAAATCTTGATTACGCAGATATTAGAAACATCATGTCAAACCAAGGATTATCAGTAATCGCAGTAGGAGAAAGCAAATCAGTTGACAAAGTAAACGAAGTAGTAGAAGACACTTTGAAAAACGCATTACTTGACATCGATATCGGTGGAGCAACTGGTTGTTTGATTCACATAACAGGCGGACCTGATCTAACTCTAGGAGAAGCAAATGCTGTTGGAGAAATGTTAACAGACAGAATTGATCCAAAAGCAAATGTAATTTGGGGAGCAAGAGTAGACCCAACTTTTGAAAACAAATTAGAAGTAATTTGTATTTTCACAGGGGTTAACTCACCATACATCCGAAGTGACGCAGTGAAAGGTCTAACAAAAGAATCTGGTACAGTTCGAAGAGACCGAGAACTAGACCTAGATTTCATTAACTAAAACCCAAATGAACAAAGTTCATTTCCGTTTGCGGGAAACGTGGCACAAGGCCACATTAAACTCAAAATCAACTCTGGGCGGGAGGAGAAATCCTCCCAACCTCCTTTTTTTAATCAAAATATTATTAAAGTAGCTGACTTTGCACTAATGCCAAAAAGGTCCCTTGCGAAAAAACAAAGAAAAAGAAACAAAGCGTTTCTAAACAAAAACAATATAAAGCATTTGTATATACAATTGTTATATGAATAAATTGGTTAATTTGCGGTTAAATGATTCGTTACTCAAAAAGATTGATGGTATCGTAAAACAAAGTATTTACTCGAATAGAACCGAATTTATTAAGCATTCTTTAATTGATTCGGTAGAAGATTTTGAAACAAAAGAAGCGATAAAAAGAATTGAAGCAGGGGTTGGGTCTGCAAAAAGAGCAGGATTCAAAACTCCAACAAAAGCGGATGAGAGACGCGTAAGAGAAGAAGTTGGAAAAGAATTACTTAAAAAATATGGTTTAAACTAAATCTTCAGGTTTAAAACAATCCACGATTTATTCTAGATTCTGAGAGAAATGCTTGTCGCGTGTCAAACCAAATGAAACTCTTTTTAAACGAATAATAAACCACTCTTTAAATTCATTTTCGTTTTTTGACGAAATAATAGTAATCCTTAAATATATCTTTGTGTGAATTGTTATTACTAAGCACCCCACTGATATGAGATACTATCGGTGGGTTCTATAATTCAAACAATTTTTGAGTAAGTCTCCGGTTATTCTGAATGTTCCTGTACAGACATCGCGTAATTGTTTTCCGCTTGTCAAATCAAAATATGCATTGATTATTCTTTTGTTTTTTGAAGCAATTTCGACAGCAGGAACTAAATCGGTGTCTCCAGAGATTAGAATTGCTCTTTCAAAATTTTTGAGTGTGACTAAATCAACGGCTATTCTTACATCAACACCCTTTTCCTTGAAATTTGCTGTTGAGAACGAATCTAACAAAGTTTTTGCCTTATAGATACACTTCTTACAAAAACCAAGGGAATTAATTACTTGTTTTTTCTGGTGGTTTGAGATTCTTGTTTTTTGAAGTTTGCCAAAGTGAATTGACAAATTTGGGTTCTTTTTTAGAATTGAAAAGAAAGATTGTTGTGAAGCTCTTTCTTTCTCGCTAAAACTTTTTGTTAACGCAGTAATATAAAATCGCACGGTAGGATTTGTTTCATTAGAGATTTTTTCAAATAACTTGTGATAATTAATATAATTTGGTTTAAAACCCGTTTCTTGGATTGAATGATATAAATTACTTCCATCAACAAAAATAATTGTTTCCATTCAAAAATTGTTTTTGGTCTGTTTAAAAATACTTGTTGAAATACGTCAATCAACAAAGTTTTGGTGCTAGTTTTTGATAAACCAAACAAAATGAAACTCTTTATAAGCAATTATTCTCTTTTCTTTTTATGCCTTCAAAGAAAAAGAAACAAAGAGTTTCTAAACAAAAAGAAATGAAACTAAGTTTGTGGAAACCTTTGCTAGTGGGGATTATTTTCTTGCTTTGGGCAATAATAGAATTTTATTCTGCCGGAACTTCTTTGTGGTTTTGGTT
>Ga0233441_1003479_pt1 | contig 10518 bp, 10 predicted proteins | sample SI_123_September_4_FD_182781 | JGI IMG/M metagenome (GOLD analysis project Ga0233441, IMG submission 182781) | Seawater microbial communities from Saanich Inlet, British Columbia, Canada - SI_123_September2016_135_MG | ecosystem: Environmental > Aquatic > Marine > Inlet | place: Canada: British... | reverse complement strand
TGAGCGGTATATCACCATCAATGAGTTCCTTGAGCTTGAGCGTCCTGGTGAAAAACGGTCAGAGCTAGTTGAAGAATCTATCAAGCTTGAGCGTGGTGATTATAGTAGCCTATAGTGAACTACCGCATTTTTAACAGAAACACCAACCGTAATTCGTAGTCTTTGGCATAAAAGTGTTACTCAGAAATGCTTAACGCCGATTATTGATCATGTTGTTCTTCTAACAACCCCATAGTTTAGAAAATGGAAGGGGCCGAATAAACGGCCCCTATATTACTATACCTGATCTTCAAAATTCAAGTACTCTCGCCTAATTTAAATCATCGCCGCGTAGGGCAAATACGGGAGCCGAATTTTCTTTAAATGGCTTAAAAATTGTCCCACCAGGCTGGTCACAGCACTTAAATCATGTTCCAGCACTCTGGCATATTATATTTAATCCCCCCAAGCACTTGGGAACTTTGGCTCCCGGGGTTTTCTTTTGATATGGTGTTCATGCCGACTAATTTCAAGCAAACTTAATTCAGTAACTGCTTGAGGCTTTCTTTGGGGTTTTCGCAATAAATCTAGTCGCAGGCGTAATTCTATCGCTGGGGAGCATGTAAATGAAGAAATGTCCATTTTGCGCCGAAGAAATCAAAGACGAAGCAATACGATGTCGATATTGTAAATCTGATCTACCAGTAGAGGAAGAAACCTCAGAGACCCCAAAACCTAGGGATCAGAATTCTGCACCTGAATCTAATAATCAGGCGTTTGTTAACAAGGACCAGAACCCCATCAGTAATCCACTGTTTAAAAAGATTGCTTTGCTCTTACTCATGTTTAAAAAGATTGCTTTGCTCTTACTTATATTTGTGGGCGGTTTTTTTCTATTGGGTTCTTTAATGTACATATTTGGAATCATCGATAATGGCGGAAGCAATATCAACGGTTTTTTCGTCACACTGTTAATTGGTCTCCCAACAACATTCTATGCTCAACAAGCCCTTAGCGGTAATGCCACAAGACTTGTTTCAAAAAAAATGTGGGGCATACTCTCAATCATGTGCTTTTCATTAGTAATAATTTTGACACGTGTGGACTCTAATTTACGAGACTCTAATTTACGAGACTCTAATTTACGAGACTCTAATCAACAAAAGGAATTGACACCAGATATTTTCATTGGCGTATACTTCGGTTCAGAATCACTAATGCCTGGCTACACTAACCTATTGAAATACGATTTTAAATCGGATGGGACTTTCAATTTTTATTCTGCAATGTTAAAGACCAGTTCAAATTGGGGCAATCCAATGTATTCTGGCACCTGGAGTCTCGGTCCCCGTAAAGCTGAAACAAAAGGAGATGTAAAACAACTCACGTTAAATTATTATCTTCAGGGGTCTCGATATAGCAATACCTATTCTGCTGGCATTGGATGGTTCAATATTTTCTATGAGGTCTCAAATGAAAGTGGGCCAACTTTAAGAAAAGATAATCCAGACCGGTTTTTGTAGAACTCTTAGAATGAAGGGACTCAAGGATTACTTGTAAGGGTATTCTTCAATGTCTAAAACGATGGAAAAAACCAGTGCCGCAAATCAAGAAATCTGGTTTTGTAATTTAGAGTAGTACGACTTAAAAAAGAAAAACCCCATACAACTATTATACAGTAAGGGCTCTAAGAATGTGACCGCGGTAGGGGTCAAACCTTGAATCCTCATCTATGCTTTCGCCACATATGGCGCAATGGTATCTTACTAATGCCATGATCCATCCCCACTTGTTAACTGCGCTTGTTGCAGTTTGTATCGATTTGAAACCTCTGAACGCCACCTAGGGTGACCCTTAGGCAAGAAATGACGTACAGCCTTGTTTAAAGCTTTCAGGAACTCACCATGGATATGTGTATCTTCTGTATCCAAGAGCATATACAGCTCAACTGAAAATGGCCAATCTTCATCTGCAGCCAATATTGGGAATGCTGGATCATCTAGCTCGCATCGATTCCGCTTACCTTTACTCTCGCCCACTTCCCACCATTCACATGAATGGCTATCATAATCGGGTTCTACCCGATATGTTGTTTCGTTAATCTCAAATTCCGCAGCTAGCGGGTTTTTATATGTTTTCATTTTGAATTTTTGATTATTTCTGCCAGAGCCTGTTCTTCCGCTCTGGTAAAGGCGGCAAATAGCCGCCCGGTTTTGTCTTTATTCATCTTTTGTGATGTTTTGAGTTTTTCTAACTCTGGCTCACTGGTGATGCTGTCTCCATCGTACAATACTCCACCATGGTCCATTCTATGTTTCTTAAAGAATTTCATCGTATCGCATCCACGGTTTTATCTATCCTGATCCTGTTTCCCTCTATCATCGAAGCAAATAATGTTGCCAAAGCTTCGTCCTGGTAGTCAGTTAATTCCTCCAATTTTACCTCTAATTCGTTGCTTGTTACATCCCATTCTCCGTCGGACATTTGTGTGCCTTGATCAATGCTAATTTTGTATTGAAAATATTTCATTTGCTGTGATTCCTCCTCACTTTTGTTTGAAACCCGACTTTCGTGCGGGTTTGATGCGACTTTTTAAATGCCCAAATGGGGCTATATAAGGGCTCATGCGACTTATCGACTTTTTAAACCAACTAGGAGCTGACGGGACAGGGGCGTTTACGGGGTGTATATATAATATATTTTTTACCCAAAGAGACTGAAAAGTCAATAAGTCGCATAAGGCCTTACTCAGTAAGGTATACAGCCGTTTCAAAAGTCGCTTGTAAGTCGCGTCAAAGTCGCTTTTAGTCCCAGCGATATACTTTCTTACCATTTATCTCTCCTATGCGAATCCCATGGAGTTTCAGCTCCTTGGTCAATTTGGATTTTGTCATGCGCTCATCCTGGTAGATATCTTTAAATGCTGCCAGGGCACTATCCTTGGCGATAGATCCATTTAGTCTAACAGCCTTGATATTGCTAGAGGGTAGCATGCTGTCCATGCTCTCCACAAACCAGTCCACATCATTGTTTTTAAGATGTGAGCTGAACTCAGCATAACGAGTCATACCTACATCTACCAGAGCATCCTTAACACCATTACTGATTACAGTTTTTGCAAGAACGGGATCATAGTCATAGTTGATCAAGTATTCAGCAAATGTTGACAGCTCAGTCTTCACATCAGTGAAAAACTGCTCCGGATCAGAGAACCAACCCCGCTTTCTCATGTTGCCACCTGTCCGAACTACATTGAATCTGCGGTCATCTGACTCTATAAGCACAGGTATAGAAGAATTACTAAAAAAAAGTACATTCGCATGATTTTCAATCGTGAATACTTTCACATTCTTTTCATTGATCATGATATCATTGTCTGTAATGATCGCCTTAACCTTACTGTTGATGCTATTGCGAGTACGATTGTCATGAGCCACTTCATTAAACGCAATCAGGATCGCATTTTGCAACCAACCATTAAAAGGATTCTTGAGCTGCTCATCTTCGACCTTGATGGCTTGGTTCTCGCCAAACAGGGGCTTCAACACATGATCTAGTAATACATTTTTACCAGCACCAGGTTGTCCCATGAATACCCAGGCTGTTAATTGCTTTTTCCTCGTCTGCATGATACCGGCTAACCAGTTCACGAAACGGTCTCTCTCCACATCCACAGGAATTAGATTGGATAGCAGGTTATTGATACTGGGAGTATCAACAGCCAGATTAATGACTTTGGGAGTCTTCTTGCCCACCATGAAGTCTGTTGGCTTAAACAGGTTGATGGTCTTAGCTGATTTATCAACCGTTAGATCTTGCGATGGATTGAAGATGACCTTCAGGACTGATTTCTTAGTTGGGCTCTGATCAACATCTGCCAGGATGATCTCCAGCTTTTTTTCAGAATCCACGAAATACAGCTGTTCATCTATTCTATCCAGATAAGCAAAAGAGCTGGTCTGTTTTTCCAGGAAAACAAAGAGGTCGTCCATGAATCCAAATTTGATAGGAGAGTTTCCATCAGCCTTACAAATGTTGGCACATTTATTACTCCCACACATGATCTCACAAGTCTGGGGTGGTCCCTTAACGCTATCCATTTGATAATTTGTTGTATGCTCATCATAGTCATCAGTTATTGAAAGGATTTCATGGACCTTTTCTCGCCCCTTTTCACCAAATGGGATCATTTGCGATGCTAGAAATAGTCGCGCTGTATGACCAGGTGTACCTGCAAAGTCATTTGGATCTGTAGTCTTGGCTAGGAGTTCTAGCACAGAGCACTTTCTAAACATGAGATCCATGTTAAACGGCTTCATTCCACTACTGAGCTTAGGTAATATTCCTGTGCTATCTGAAGTGGAAGTTCTCGGAGCTTTTAGAACAAGAGAGACATTATTTAGTGGTAGTGTCTCTGGAATGGTGATCTCAAAGTTTTGGTCCACAAACATGCAGCGTCTCTGGCTAACTCTGTGATATTGAATAGGAAGTTTGATCAAGTTCCCGAATGGTGCTCTTTGCGGACCTCCCTGCTTGGGAAATAATTCAAAGTGAAGTCGATCATCAACTAATGTGAACTCACTTTTCATCGACCGGAGCGTATACAACATGTCATCTGCTGGTACAGGCTCTTCCATGAATATCCACAAGTGAAAGCCCTTATTCCCACTGTCCTCAATGACAGATGAAAAGCCCCTTGCCTTTAAGACAGACTGGATTAGAAGCGTCTGTTTCTTGAGTAAAGGGTCAAAAACTTCTCGTGCATAGGAAAGAAGCGGCTCCTTATTAATATCGATATCGATGACACCTGATTTGACCATACCATCAAGCCCGATGAGATAAGCCCCCACAGTATGAGAATCATCCTGGTAGATCTGGAGTGTTAAATCAGATTCTTGTCGATGATAGCTACCGTTTAATTGTTGGAGGGCATAAGTGTCAGACCTGGTAACAACTGCATTGAAGACGTCAGATTGAAGTGCTTGAAAGTCTTTCATAGTCGTTGTTGGGTTGTATTGTTGTAGTTCCGTACATGATGCTTTTCAGCTGACGGATAGATTTGGCGAATGTCGCCACGTTTGTATTTGCACTCTCATTGTAAAATGAAAGAGCAAGATCATTGACACCCTCACCTGAGAAAGTGAAAGTTGAACGCTTCCCATCACGGGAATGTCCTGTAAGTGTGATTCCTTCTGAATACAGATACGATGCCAGAAAGAACTCAGTTGTCTCTATTGTTTGGTGCATGTTGTTACCTCATGGTTAAAAAGCCTCCCGCCTGGGAGGGAAAAGCCGGGAGAAAAAACGTCCCGACTAGCAATATCAAAAAGCCCATCTTGGGCTGTCTCGTCTCTTCAATTTTCAGTGGGTTTCTTGCTTCGTTTTGCGGGATCAAATTTGCTTTCTGATCATAACTTAATATAGTACATTTTCGCTGATTTGTCAAGCGATATTTGCACTCTAACTAACTATAATCACAATTACTTATAGTGCCTTAACTAAATCTAAAATAGCGTTTAACCCTCACACCAATACACGCCAAATTTAAATCATCGCCATATAGGGCAGAAATGGACGTCGATTCTGCCTAGAGGTCAGTAAAACTCGGGTTTTCTTTTGATACTGTGGTCATACCGACTAATTTCAGGCAAGTCTAATTAATAATCTGGGGGTAAATCTGAGTACTACATCCAAGTATAAGTGTCATTCCTGTGGATATTCCGCACAAGTCTGGGATGCTCCAGACAAAGCACCAATTGCTACGGTGGATACCAGGCATTGTCTGGGCTGCAAATCATTGGTTGAAGTTCCTATAGAGTTTCATGGTGGAATATTTACTGGCGATCAAGACGTTGTACCTAGTTTCCTGAATCGTTGTCCGGACTGTAATTCCTCTAATGTTGTACCTTGGGTTGTACAGGATGGTTGTCCGAAGTGTGGTGAGCAAATGACTATATCAGCTCAGGCCTGAAGTGATTGATACATTTAATATCATTGGAAGGTAATCGAAATTATGAAAATGCCGATATTAGCATTTGTTTGTCTCTTTATCCTATCTTGTGCAAATGCAGGAGTCATACTGCTTGATCCAAGCAAATCCTACCCTCCAACTACACATGTTGAGTTATTACTCGCAGAGCCGACCCGGCCATACGAAACAATCGCTATCATTGAGGCTAAAGGTGGGTATGGCATTTCTGTGACGCAAATAATGGAAAAAGCTCGGGAAAAAGCCCGGGCAATAGGCGCTAATGCATTGTTCGTTGCTGACAATCAAGAGAAGTACAACCCTCCGCAACAAGTAACAAATTTTGATGGAACTCCATTGACAATTCCTGGGGGATATACCACGCAAATAAAAATTCTAGCAATCCGATATACAGATTAACTGCAAAGCCTTATAGTTAAGTTAGGTAGAGGGGTACAAAAAAATGATGTGGATTCATACAATTAACGAACAAAGCGAGTCTGTTTCGGGAAGCAGCTCAATGATAAAGTAGTGATTGACTCAATATGAAAAGAACAAAATCAATTACATTTGCGGTATTTTTCCTTTTGGTGGAATTATTGTTATCTCAAGATATCACTTCAACCTCAGTTCATTTTCAAGAAACTCAATTTGGTGCCGATAAAACAATTTGCATACAAGAAACTCAATTTGGTGCCGATAAAACAATTTGCATACAAGAAACTCAATTTGGTGCCGATATAACATATTACGTAACCGAAAAGCCCAATGAGGCAAATAAACTAATAGAGGTTGTCAATTCCTCGGCAAGTGCCGATAAAACAATTTGCATACAAGAAACTCAATTTGGTGCCGATATAACATATTACGTAACCGAAAAGCCCAATGAGGCAAATAAACTAATAGAGGTTGTCAATTCCTCGGCAAGTGCCGATAAAACATTTTGCATACAAGAGACTCAATTTGGTGCCGATAAAACAATTTGCATTCAAGAGACTCAATTTGGTGCTGATATAACAATTTGCATTCAGGACAACCAGGGTGGTGCTGATGAATCCATTTGTATCTTAAATGCAACTCCAAGGGAGAAAGAAGTAATAATTGCATTAATGTCACTATACATAATTATTCCCAAAATTGAATCCCCAGGAGGCAAATTTCAATCTAAAAATATTTGGACAACATTTGAAGAGACATCACTAAAAGGGACAATCAGTGGAAGTATAGAAAATGGAAACATTTTTCAAACTATTAGCGGAAATATCTACGAAGTATCAGAATATATTCATTTATACGAATATGAATATAATCCCGATGTAACGGTTCTAAATAAAGGCGATAAGTACAAGCTTATCATTGAAGGATTTGATGAACCAGTTATTTGTAAATTATTAGAAAATACAGCTGTAGGAACGAACAGATATGCTCCTGTTAGTACTGGACACTGGGTATCAAAAAAAATGAATAATGGTCAATTTATTGTTTTAGAAGACAACTCGAAATGGGAAATTAGTTCTGTTGACAGAATTTATACAATGCTCTGGCTGGCAACGGAAAGCATTACGGTAATTAATAGAGATGGCTATTATTTTTTAATCAATTCTGATTGTAATAATGAGAAAGTGATGGCTATCCATCTTGGCAACTAAATTTATACACACTACCCCTCACTATACCAGATTATTGAGAACCAATGCCCCAATCGTCGGTCATCAAATGTGCAAGCCTGGGATGCCAAGCATTCTTGTCCAAAGTGTTGTCATCCTTATTCGAAGAACATTAAACTAACCAATTAAACAACCGAGGGACCTAGCTATGGCTAAATATCTAATCCCAATGCTATTAGGAATAATGATGATCTGGAGTTGTGATGATGAATGGTTTGGGAATAAAAAAATAAAAAGCTTATCGATTATCACTACAGTTTTTAATCCCGATTCTAATTCCATTGATTCGACAAAGTTGCTATATAAATACGATAGGCAGGGTAAAAAGGTACACTTCGCGAAATATCATGGTGAGCCTAATGGAGTTCTTTATTTGAACTCATCGGAGGAATACAGTTATGGTCTATCAGGTGATCTAAATGAGGTGATACGCCTTGATAGAGAGAAGTCTCCATATATGGCCGTTAGCTATAAGTATGATTTTGGAAATAACATCAAAATTGAACATTGGAGTGAAAGTGGAGAGCTAACTGCTGAGATTTTTAAGCAGTTTAATAAGCGAGATCAGCTAATTTCAAAATTCATCAGGAGTTTTATCGATAGCTCTGAGACACTCGCTATTTACCAGTATGATGATCAGGAGCATAAAACTTATTATTCAATATATACGGATAATTGGAGTGGTGATTATCCAGATTTTGATGAAATCGAACGAACTGAATATGATATAGATGGTAATATAATTCATCAGGCTATCAAGTCTTCAGTTATGGGTAATGTGGACTTCCTCTTTAAGTATGATACTACTGCGGAGGGTATTCTACGATGGGTAAAGAAAACCACGGATGGCAATTCGATACTCTCTAACCACAAAACGGATGGCAATTGGTTGTATTGGGATCTCACAAAATATAACCTAGAAGGTAAAATCCTTATCAAGACCACCTATGCAGACGAAGTTCGCAAGGGAATCAAAGAATTAAAATTCGTAGAAGACACCACTAAAAATAATGTTGATGCCAAAGTTGGCAGTGAGTCAATGTCTACAGAAGATAGGATCTCAAAAATAGCTGATGATTTGATGAGTCGTAGTTATTGGGTCTCATATCCAGATTCAAATGTTGTTAAACATATTCGCTCAACAGTTTCAAGGTATAAATATGATGAGACTGGGTATACAAGAATTGATTCTTCATTTCATAGTGATAGAAAAATTGAAAAAACGACCTATGATAAGTCTAACAGACCGCTTTTGGTCGTTAAAAAGGAAAACTATTTGGATCTTTATAATCACGACAAAGACGGGTGGCCGACTTGGATCAATAATATGGTGACCAAAACTGAATATAATCGTGAGTACTATTGATCCTGACAACAGGGAGTTGCTCAATTAAATATGAACATACTTAATATTGATAATCTCAAACTGATAGTTTCACTTTACTTTTTTTGTTCCATACAGGTGATGGCTCAGAACCTTGAAATATATGATGTAAGCCAATACGGGATAAAAGCTATGACCCCTTCGATAGTTATTGAAGAAAGCAACTCTGGAGAAGAGTTTAACGTGTTTACCGTTAACGAATATGGCTTAAAGCATATCCATCCTGATGAAATAATCGAAAACGATAATTTCACAGGCACTTGGAAGGTGTATCGTGTGAGTGATTTTGGACTTAAAGACCTTTTCCCAAAGTCAGTTGCAGAAACCGATATTTACGAGGATGTGCTAAAAGTTTATGATGTTGGTGATTTCGGTTTAAAAGAGGTCTTCCCTTCCACAATTATTGAGAAAGATGCTCGCGCAGGTACAATTGAGTTATTTGATGTTAGTCAGTATGGTCTTAAAGAACTATTCCCCTTTGAAATTATAAAAAAAGAAGGTGAAGACTATAACGTCTATGGGGTCAATCACTATGGGATCCCAGAAATATTCCCTATAAGGGTCATTGAGGTTAAAGAAAACCCGGAAGTGTTTGGCATATTGCTTTTGCCGTCGATCAAACAAATCAAATTTGAGCCGGATCATGAGAAGTTACAACTGTTGAGAGAGATAAGTAAACTTCCAGTCGAGGAAGCTTCTAAAAAAGGTTGGCTGAAAAGCAATCCAAACCCATAAAAAGTTTGTACCAATACTGAGGGGGCAGCCATTACATGAAAAATCAGAAAAAAGCTAGGGTACGACTGCTATTCATCTTTGCAGGTTTAGTCATAGGCTCAGCCTCTCTTGGTTGTTCAAGTGATAATCAGCAAAATGAATGGGTAAGCATTTCTTATGGTGACTTGGTAAATAAATCAATACTAACCCATAGTGGTGAAACAGTAGCAGAGGTGATCAGAAAAATCCCTCAGTATACTGATGATACCAAGGGTCTGGTACAATCATATCTTGAACCATATTCAATTCTGTGCCACGATGTCTTGCTGGCCTATTCACAGCCTGACACAATGCCCCTCATCAACATAATAGATCTCTATCCGGTCGGTTCTGAGCAGCCTACATGGGCTTCTTTATTTAGGGAGGGACACTACCAGCTTTATTACAATGATCATATTATTAGAGTATTTCTAAAAGGAAGAAATTCAGCCAGGAGCTTTGAAAAGTATTTTTCAGTCATCAGGCACCCGCTCATGGATGTTATTAATAGTTCGAGGGAAAAAATTGAGCGAGTAGAGGTGTATTCCTTTAGCAATGACTATGCGAGTACTGAGATTCGCTTAAATCTTACCCCCACTATTTACCCGACAAATGAGATTGATCTAGCCTCAACAAAAAAAAGCATCGATTTGAGAAGTATTGATGATTTCTTGAAAATGGGCGTCACACTTGAAGCAGTTGAAGTGGACGAAGCAAATGAACTTTACTTCTATGGCAGAAAAAGTGAAAAGCAAAGCATAGCAGGG
>Ga0233441_1003473_pt1 | contig 10530 bp, 10 predicted proteins | sample SI_123_September_4_FD_182781 | JGI IMG/M metagenome (GOLD analysis project Ga0233441, IMG submission 182781) | Seawater microbial communities from Saanich Inlet, British Columbia, Canada - SI_123_September2016_135_MG | ecosystem: Environmental > Aquatic > Marine > Inlet | place: Canada: British... | reverse complement strand
TCCGTGCGCTGCATCTGCACACTCTAAAACGGCAGATAATTGAGGCATTCCAACACCTGTTTTTACACGTGTAGTGCATGCACTTCCAGGACCAATACCAACCTTGACAATATCAACGTTCCCGTTTAATATAAGTTCTTCTACTATTTCTCGTGTTACTACATTACCTGCAACAATAATTTTATTAGGAAAAACCGCTCTTACTGATTTACAAAACTCTATCAAGTTGGAAATATAACCATTTGCAATATCAATACAGATCCAATGACTATCAATAACAGAGAAAATTTCTTTTAATCTATCAATAGCATTATCATTAATACCTGTAGAAATCATAAAATGTCCCGGATCAATCTGTTTTTTATTAAATTTTTTATAATCCTCTACTGTATAAAATTTATGAAGAGCAGTTACCATATTGTGTTTACTCAAACATTCACAAACTTCAAAAGTGCCGGTGCTGTCCATATTTGCCGAAATAATAGGAACTCCTTTCCATACAATCGATGAATATTTAAACTTAAATTCTCTCTGTAGATCTACTTCTGAGCGACTATTCAATGTTGACCGTTTTGGACGAATCAATACATTATGAAAATCCAATTTTTCTCCCGACTCTATTTTATTCATGACAATAATACTATCTGTAAATACTATTTATACTATTTATACTATTTATTCATAAACAACATTTCGGTTATTATAATATAATTACACCCTTGAAGATTTAAAACGCCGTTTTTTATCTATTGCTATTTAACATTATTAATATACCCCACGCTATCACAAATAGAGGCTGTCCTGGACCATCAACAATATTATGGGTTCGCTGATACGGCAATATTTGCATCATGCTTAATAATACCAAAAAACTTGCAAATAATCCCAAATATTTTTGATTACCAGATAAATGATTTCCAGCATTTAAACCAAGAATTATCCACGATAGAGCAAATATTACTGGGAAAACCATAGGCGGAGTTTGTTTTTTAACCATATATTGTTTCATCATCATTACTGCAATCACTATTCCTATGGAAGGAAGGATAAACGCGAGTTTATTTGGTTTATTTATAGAGAATATGTAAGCAATATATATCCAACCCATTATAAACATTCCCATTCCAAGTGGTTTCCCGATTGGATGATTAGGAAACCCTAATTGTTCGAATGAGTTTTTAGTAACTACTCCAAAAATTACTAAACACGCGGCGATGGACGTTTGAATTAATAAATTAGTATCGATCTTCATTATTATATAATATATATATATATAATAATGAATTTAAAAACAACCCTAAATGTGTTTTTCATTTCCAGTTTTATTTCTATAATTACACTAGGATATATTGGAATTGCGTATAATAATAAACATCGCCCTTCATCTATTCCATATGAATTATTTCCAATTTTTATACCATTATTATATGGTATATTTGGAGTAATTAATTACTATATTATTTCCAAATATGGTAATAATTATAGTTTGATAGTTGGTATGGTATTTGGTCTATTATTATCGATTGTTGGTAGATTTGGACTTGATTTACCGATAAAGTTGTTTAATTTTACAAAAGATACATCATATCAAGTTCATATATATGCAATAATAATGTATGCTATAATATTTAGGTCGCTTGTTACACCTTTGACCAATTATATTATTTTATAAATATGAAGTTGTTTTATGATTGTGCATATTGATATTTTGATGGTATGATTTTGTTTTTTATGTTATTATCCTTTTTTATATTTCTTCAACGTTCTCCTACGTGTTGAACGTATTGATGGTAGTTTGAATTGTTCTTTATCATAAGCATAGTTGAAATAATTATTATAGTTTTCAGGTTTTACTTTTGCGATTGCGTTCTCTACCGATTTATTCAGTTCATTATATCGTAATACACTCTTATTCTGTTTGAGATAATGTTTGACTTGGTTAAAGAACGCTTCTATGGGATTGGTGATCGGTGTATATGGAACGGAATGTAAATATTGATTACCACTTTCGGTAATAGCGTCCCATACATACTTGTTTCTGTGTCCCCCAGCATTATCCATAACGATTAGATGGTCTTTGTATTTTCTAAATATGTATTCTTTCATAAACTCAACAAATCGCTCCTTATTCATAGCACCCTTTTCAAACATAGTCCAACCAATACATTTAGTGTTGCTGATTGCTACTAATAATGTATATTTGCGAAACATAAATGTATCGTTTGTTTTGAATACGCACCGCTTACCTAATTCACATCTGGAATATTCGTTCATCATAACCGGACGTATAGCAGTTTCATCAATACTGATAATTTTATTTATTGGATGCTTACTAATCCCACTATAAAACTTACTCAATTCAGTTTGTTTGAAAATCGGTTTCTTATACCTTATAATTGGAAAATGTGAATGGCGTGTTCGTTTCCGTGTTTTGTTATTTTCTCGTAGAATTGTGCCGAGATGTTGTTGTGAAATATCTAATGTTTTATGTTTCTTTTGTAGTTGATATTGAAGTTCGTTCATCGTAATCTGTTCGTTTTCTTTGAGTAATTGTAAAGCATCTTTCACCTGTTCTTGTGTAATTTTATAGGAAATAGCGGGACGATTGGTTCGTGTAATATTATATTGAGTTTTGTATTTTTCAATCCATCGTTTCAAACTTCTTTCACTACATTTGAATATTTTACAGGTATTTACATAGGAACTTTTATTTTCCAAAAAGTATTTAACAGCAGTAATCTTATAATCTTCGCTTTTATGTGAGGGCATTCAATATATATATTATGAATAAATATATTGAAAAAACGGCGTTTTAAATCTTCAAGGGTGTAAAGGTATTAATAATAAATGAATTAAAGGTATTAATAATAAATGAATTAAAGGTATTAATAATAAAATAATAATGTATTATGAGAGTGATATATTAAAAGAAGTAAAACAAGTAAATAATATCTTAGATAAAGAAGAGTATTCTGAATTGCTTAACATAATAGAACAAGCACCAGCACAAATAAATAATATTTTTCAAGATAATAATCAATACTACATAGATTTAACTAATAATGAATATATTAGAGAAAATATTTTTCCAATAATTAAAGATAAATTTAAGTATAAAGGTAATATAAAAGAAGTTATATGTAAGATTCAATCACATACTGATAATGAAAAATATCATAGTTTATCACAAGATAAAGATACAGTAGTTTTTTCGTTAGATATAAATAGAAATAGAAATTATAATCTTGACTTGGATGATTTAGTGAAAGCAAGTATTCTTAAAAACGCATGCGTATATAGCAATTGTACAGATAACTCACTTATGGATGCATCACAAAATGTCTTCTCTTATATCGAAAAATTAGATATACCCGAGTACTTAAAGAATTCGTTATCGTGCAATTCATATGATGATTTAACATTTTTACGAGATTACAGAAAATATGATATAACTAAAGAATTTTACCTTGAAAAACAAAATATATTAGATAATCAAGGATATTTATATATTCTACCAAATGATGGAGATCAAAGTACATGGTTTGCTTATGAACATATAGATAATAATTGTATTCAATTTCCAGCATATTATATACATAAAATGAAACCATATATGAAATTAAGTTCGTGTCGTCGTATAAGTATTTTATTTATCTGCAAAGAAATATAAAAATATACAAATATTATATAATATTGATATGTCTAATAAATATTATTGGGAAGGTATAGATATCGCCGAAATAACAGGAACTACTAGTACAAATTCTACTATTAATGGATATTTATCAGGTTTTCCTGGAAATACTACAGATGCTACTGAAATATCGACACAAGCTGATGATGGTATGACAACAAACGAAAGCGATTTTAATAGTTTACCAAGTCCAAATACATCGTATTTTTGTTATAATGATGATGAAGATGCTGATGCGCCAGGATATAGAGCAAACGGAAAATCTATATTTACAAATAATATTTCTAACCAACGATTATTGGTAACCAATGAATCTTTAAGTAGCAGTGCTGGAACTGGTACATTAAATATACCTTCATGGTGTAACGGAGTAAAAATAGTATTTCGTTGCACAAAAGGGGCTGACGGTTCTGCAGGTACTGGTGTATCAGCTGATAATTATAATGTTAATACTGATACTAATGAGCATTACGATCTACATAATAATCATAATGTTAATAACAACAGAGGCATATTCAGAAATAATCGTAATTATAGGCAAAATTTCGATGTACATCGTAATAATAACCATGACCAGGCAATTAATATTACTGCACAAAACGGGGGGGAAAAAGGAATAGGTGGAACGGGGAGAATAGGATGGTTTTTAAAAGGTATTCAATTTACCGCAGGTTCTAATAATACAATAGATTATAGCATTACTACAACTCATAATAGCAATTCAACTATTACAGTTAAAGAAAGTGGTAGTAATATAGCAATTGTAACTATAAAAAATGGTGGAAATGGAACGGATGGTACCGATGCATCATCAGGAACAATTGATAATGTTCATAACAATGTAAATCATGAGCATTACAATACTGATCCCGGTGTAAATGACAACATACACAAGAATCATCAAGATCATCAAAATCATCAAAATGGTTCAGCAGCAGGTAATCCTGGTGATAATGGTGATTCTGGTGCTGTATCTTTTAATGGCTCGACACCAATGTATTTACATTATAATAACAATAGTACAACAGAAACTACAAGAGCCACTATTTATTATTTTAGATACAAAACTAGTTAAATAAATTTCATTTTTAAAAAAGTTATTTCACAATTTAACAAAATTGAAGATAAAACAAAAGGTTCTCAATAAAACAAAAACAATCATGGAAGATATTGATAGATTTATAGAAAAATTAAAGGAGGAGCAAGAGATGAAGGATTATGTCGAGAAGGATATATATCCCGAAAGGTTAAAAAGTTCAAAAATAAAAAAATATAATCTATTACCATTGAAGCCATTAGAGTATAATATCATAGAAAAAGAAAACATAGAAAATAATACCTCCTTAATAGATAATTGTTTTACAAGATTATGTAATGTTGAAAAACAATTGAAAGACTTAGAACGATGCAACGAATGTCCTATTTGTTTAAAACCTTTAAAAAATAGTTTTATTCAGCCAGGTTGCGGTCACAATATATATATGTATATCGTGTGGATTTGAAAATATATTAAAAAATAAACAAACTGGTAATTTATGTTGTCTATGCAGAAAGAGTTTAATTACACCGACTAAAAAGAAAAATGAGACAAAACGCAGTTATGAGTTATATATCTTATAACTATGTTTCAGGTAGTTTGTTAGATGGACTTTTGTTATTTTCTTATCTATTATATCTGTAATTACATCTACTATATCCTCATAGGTATTTGGGCTTTCCTTTTTTATGTAGTGTTTTAACTGACTGAAAAATTCCTCAATTGCGTTTGTTTCTGGATGATACGGCACAGTATATAACAAATGGTTATGGTCTTCTTCTATCTTTTCTCGTATCAGTTTGGATTTATGTATTACGGCATTATCCATAATAATCAAGTGATTTTTATATTTATTTGAAATATTATCATTGTAAAACTCTAAAATATCTACTGTTTTTAGACCACCTATCCTTTGAGGATATAGTTTCCAAGCAACCACTTTATCGGCACTAATCGCACATAATAAATTAAACCGTTTATATGGGTATTTATTTGTCTTTTTCAATACTCGTGTTCCACTTTTACTACGACCATAAGTAAGCATCATATTCAAATAAATAGAACTTTCATCCATACATATCGTTTTGGAATAGTCATATTTCGTATTGAGTGTATTATAAAAAGTATCTAAATCTTGTTTTTCTTGTCCTTCTCGTTTTTCAGGGTAGTATTTACTACGCAATCGTTTCCGTGTAATTTTATTTTTGGAAAGAATATTATGAATAGTCATAGACGATAAACGAATATTGAACTCTTCCTTCACTAATCGTGATAATTCCCATAGAGTAGTTGTATTGTATTTACGAACATAATTCTTTACAAATGTTTCTATCTTTGGTGTTATTTTTAGATTGCGATTTTTGCGTGTTTTTCTATTTACATTTCCATCTTTGTTATATTGATTTACCCACCGAGATAATGACTGGTATTTACATTTGAATAATTTACAAGTATCACGCATATCATCTTTACCCTCTAAATAATGTTTCACTGCCGTTTCCTTATAATCTTCACTATGATGCGACATAATACATATATATAAAATTATTTAAAAATATTTAGGAATATAATATAAATGGATAATAATGATGATTTAAAAAATGAAAATGATAAATTAAAACAAAGGATAAATGAACTGGAACAACATTTAAAAAAATATACAAATAGTAAAGGTCATAAAGAATACTATGAAAAAAATAAAGAAATAGTTAAGGAAAAAGGGAATATACACTTAAATAAACTCAAAGAAGAAAATCCAGAAAAATTAAAAGAATATAGAAGAAGGGCATATTTGAAACGAAAAGAAAAATTACAAAAAGAAAAAGAAATTATTGAGAATATTTAGGAAAAATAAATACATTTAATTAAATGTATTTAAAATAAAATATTTAGTAAGTATATAGGATGGTGAAAAAGAAGAAATCAGTAGAACATCCTGAAAAATATAGGTGCTTGAAAGTTCCTATTACTGCTATTTTACACGGCGATAGTGAGGTTGCTGAACGAAATATGGATATTTTACAAAATGCTATTTCACGAGCAAACGCAATCACTTCTAAATCGTATATGCTCTTACGATTATGGGTTCTTGAAAAATACCATAATAACCTCACGATTCCTGAACTTACAGAGGATACTGTTTCTATGGCGATGAAATCTGTATTGAAATCTTCATCTGGACCGAAACCAAAAGGAAACAATCTTATTTTATTCAACGAGTTTCAAACCTTATATGATTTTTCATTAGAAGATGGTAAAAACCTATCTGCTGTATTGGATTATTATGCGACCACGATGATTACATCTATTACAAATAACATCAAAATACACTTTTTTGATTATGTAAATCGGTTCATCAACTCTTATTTCAAGTCTATTTACAAGGATGAAATCACCAATAAAGTATTCAAAAAACAACTCTTCAAAGAACTTCGTATAGTGAAGAATGATATATTGAATAACACTTTGTTATGTGATGAAAAATACCATATCTGGATAAAGGAAAACCGCTACAAAATAGTTCCAGAGGAATATGATACAAGTTATTATTACGACGTGTGTTGCGAACCATACAAATATCTAAAACATATGATTTTTATGTGTTTAGAACTGGAAACATTAGAAGCAAAAGCATTTCAGTTTTTTCCAATCCAAACCAACGCTATTCCAAGACATATTCAAATAGATACAAAGGCGATGGTGGAATTATTTGTGGATACGAAGCGTGATGAGAAACTAATGAAAATATGTAAGTTTCCTGAAAAAGATGGTAAGGTAATGAATGCGACTTCTGGAAATCTAAATAATTGTTTAGAGGACAACAAGGAGTTTATCTGGGATGCTTTATGGGATGTGAAGCAAACACGAAAAAGATACGAGTTTGATTATACCATTATTACTGATGGATATGCTACTTCATTACGCTTTCTTCATAAAGATTATGTGGAGGAAGAACGAGCGAAAAAGGAAAAGAAGAAGCAAGGAAAACGTGCATTACAAGGTCTTACCGCAGAAGAAAAAGGACAACGAAAAGAAGATAAGAAAACGCAACAAAAAGAACTTTCAAAATTATTACGAAAACAACGCAAGGAAAATCCACCAAAAAAAAAAGAAACTACCGAAGAATTACCAGAGTTTCCTTATATTGATGAATTACCTATGGAAGCATTAAAAGGAAAACATATTTTTATTGACCCTGGTAAAAGGTCGTTGTTTTCTATGATGGACGATAAAGGACAATTTTGTTCTTATACAAATGGTATGCGTATCAAAGATACAAAACGGTTAAAATACCAACGCTTACTGAAAAATCACAAGGACAAAACACATATTACAGAAGTAGAACAAACACTCAATACTTTCAATTCCAAAAGTTGTAATCTGGATAAGTTCAAAGAATACATAGCAAAGAAACTGGAAGTGAATGAGGTAGTCGTTCCACTATACAAAGACATACATTTTAGTAAATACAAATGGTATGCTTACATAAATAAGAAACGAAGTGAGGATAATATGTTGAATATGATTGAGAAAAAGTATAGTAAAGACCACACCATTATCATAGGCGATTGGAGTATAGGAAAGCAGATGCGACACTTTATTTCCACACCTAACTTATCACTGAAAAGAAAATTAAAGGAGCGTTTCAAAGTGTATAACATAGATGAGTTTAGAACATCGTGTATATCCTACAAAACAAAAGACCTTTGTAAAAATCTGTATTTGCCGGATAAGAAAGGCGAAGACAGAAAAATCCACTCAATCCTAACATATCAAATGGAAAACAATAGGAAAGGGTGTATCAATCGTGATAAGAACGGATGTAGGAACATCCAATATGTATTCGACTACTACAAGAAGACAGGAAAACGACCGATGAAATACAGTAGAGAATACAAATTTGAAAGAATAGACCAACCACCGAATCCTTATAACGAAGAAAAAAAGGAAGAGGTCGTCAAATGTAGTCTAATGCCTATGAAAAAAGGTGCTTTTACACCACTGATTTGATAATTCATTTTATCAAATAAAGAAGGAGAAATGACCGATAATTTTTATTTTTTAAGATAATCTTGTCTCATTTTTCTTTTTAGTCGGTGTAATTAAACATTATTAGGGTTGTATTGTATAGAATTATCAGGGTTAAGTTGTTGCATAAGCTTTTCGCGCTTATGTTGTTCATGTTGTTTTTTCAGTGCACAGCCACGGTGGTGTGCAGTAAGTGCACGTACATTCTTCGCAACATAATTACAATAATCACAAATATTTTCTTTTGATGCAGATGAAGCATACATTCTGGAAAGATAGTGTTCCAGACTCGGTAGTTTAATGTCATCAACCTGTGAAATAAGTTTTTGCTGAAAATCTTTGATAGTTTTTATATGAGTAAGCTTATTATTAATGAAGTTCTGATACTCTTTGTTGATATCATCCAAAAATTCTTTATCGATTGAAATTTGTTCTCCAGTTCCTGTTTCTAATTCATTGAGGCATGACTTAAAATAATCGACTATATCAACCGCAGCTTTGATTTTATCGGCGTCATATTCAACTTTGTGGAGATATAGAAGAACATTATTATCATGCAACTCAATCTCAAAGTTATTTTTATTTGTAATACCAAAATGTTGTGCTAACATAATACCAGAACAGTTTTGAATTTCAACATCACGTAGAAATTTGCGAACCTCTTCCTGTCCCACATTTCTATCATAGTTCTTGTTTTCAAAAACGATAACTGGTTTATCCTTTCGTTTTAAAATAATATCTCCAGTTTCTTTTGTAGTTCCAACGGATTCAATTTGAGCAGTTGGATATAAGGAATGAAGAACATTGAATAAAAGGTTTTCAGAAATCTTTCCTTTTGCCGACGAGTTCTCCATTTTTTTTAATAGGTCGCCAATATTATTACAAAGAGAAGTTTGCGAAGAGCTGTTAGATGAGGATATATCCTTTATTTCTGAAAGCCGGTTATCAATTCGTTGTTCCGTGGATGTTATAATAGAATTAAGCATGTTTTGTGAATTCATAAGAGTGTTTGCAAACTTTTCGTCTAGTGATAAAGAGAAACTATCAAGAGCGTCCTTTGTAATACTGGATTTCAACAATGTATGGGTATCAGTATTGATACTGGATTGCAATTGCTGAAAAGAATTGTCGATAGATTTATGAAGAATATCATGATTTTGCGGGATAATTTCACTTACCATTATACGGGTTTTATCTAATAGCGACTCGTTATATTCTTTAATCATAGGACCAACCTTATCTGTAGCATTTGTTGAAAGGATTAGCTTCATATCATCCATATAGTCTCGTTTGAAATCTATAAATTTCATAGTAAACATTGTACCTATGTCGGTTTGATTTTTGGTGACTGTATCTCCAATAGTAGTTATTTGATTTTGAAGAGTTTTGATATTATCTAAAAGACTGGCAGCAATATTAGCATCTAATGTGGGATTGGTATTGCGCAAAAGATTATCTAGAATATCTATAAATAATATATTCATGTTCTCGAAGTTAAGGTTTTTATGTTCATCATAAAAGTCCCAAACTTTCTTATTGGTTATGGTAAGAGTATGCTCCATTATATATATACTTTTTACACTCATTTCTCTATATATATTCTACAATAGAATATTTTACACATTATTTTGTTTCTAATTTAGATATGAGTTACTAAATTAGAAAAAATCAATAGACTGAAAATAATTGATTTAGAAGATTTTTTCTTCTTATTTAGGAATTTCTCATAAAAATATGAAAATAAACCGTTGGTTCCCAATGCAACTAGTTG
>Ga0233441_1003465_pt1 | contig 10550 bp, 6 predicted proteins | sample SI_123_September_4_FD_182781 | JGI IMG/M metagenome (GOLD analysis project Ga0233441, IMG submission 182781) | Seawater microbial communities from Saanich Inlet, British Columbia, Canada - SI_123_September2016_135_MG | ecosystem: Environmental > Aquatic > Marine > Inlet | place: Canada: British... | reverse complement strand
TTCTAGCTTGAGAAGTTGACTTCTCTAAGTTACAATCTGTAAGCGCTTTGGCAATCCAAAGTGGTCCATCGAGTTCAAATACTTCCATATCTTCAGGTATTTCACTTTTTTTATGTAAGTTATTAAAATTAGTTATAGCTAATTCTGCTAACTCTTTAGTATGAAAACGTTCCGTAATTTCTAGTGCTAAATTTTCTTTAGCTTTTTTAGGATGAAGTGTTCCATTTTCAACATTCTCTTTAATTATAGAAATTTCATCTAAACTCTTTGTACTTAGTAATTCATAATAACGCCACATTAATTCATCAGACACACTCAGTACTTTTCCAAACATATCATTAGGCGCATCAGCCACACCAATATAGTTATTCAAACTTTTACTCATTTTTTGAATACCATCAAGACCCTCTAAAATTGGCATCATTAATACAGATTGTTCTTTACCAACATTATAAGCACGCTGGAGATGCCTTCCCATTAGTAAGTTAAACTTTTGATCTGTTCCACCAATTTCAACGTCACTTTTAAGATGAACACTATCATATCCTTGTAATAAAGGATAAATAAACTCACTTATTGAAATTGAAACACCACCTTTATAACGTTTTTCAAAATCATCACGTTCTAACATACGTGCAACATTAAAAAGTGTTGTTAATTCTAACATTCCCGAAGCACCGAGTTTGTTTATCCACTCTGCATTAAAAACTATCTCTGTTTTTTCAGGATCTAAAATTTTAAACACCTGTTCTTTATAACTTTTTGCATTTTCTTGTATCTGCTCTGCAGTCAAAGTTTTACGTGTTTCACTTTTACCTGTAGGGTCCCCTATTTGGGCAGTGAAGTCACCAATCAAAAATTGAATCGTTGCACCGCACTTTTGGAATGCCGCAAGTTTTTGAAGTAAAACAGTGTGTCCTAAATGCAAGTCAGGTGCTGTAGGGTCAAAACCTGCTTTAACAGTAAATGTTTTGCCCTCTTCATAATACGCTTTAACTAATTTTTCTAAACGTTCTTTGTCAATAACTTCAGCGCTTCCACGGTAAATTTCTTGTAATGCTTTTTCTATCATGATACTTCTTTCTTTAATTTATAATTTTTATTATCTTCATAAAAGATACTATAGCGTTCTATAAGCATCATCCGTTCTAATAAATTGAATCACCCTGCTCTTTTGCTCAACTTTTGAACGCAATTTCAATAAATCATCTTCTAATGTTTGGCATTCGATTTCACATAGTTGAATATGATCCGATTTTTCTTGTCCTAATTTTATACTTAAAATATCCATTCCTATTTTTGCAAAATAGGTTAAAAAATTTGCTAAAGCACCCTGTGCATTAGGCATACTTATAATTAAGTGATAATGATAATTTTTTTGATGATTCCAGTGTACAAAAAGCATTTTTTCACCAGAGTCGATTTTTTCCATAGCATTTTTACACATTTTGTGGTGTACATGGGCCTTAGAATTTTCGAAAAATGCAACTAGTTGGTCTCCCGACTTTGGATGACAACAGTAATCATAAACAATATCACTTACAGAGTAATTTGAAAATATCTCTAAACCACCAAATGTATAAGATTTCAGTTTAAACCGATGCCGAGATAAAAAACCTCTAAAACGGTTTTCTTTACGAATATCATCACTATATTTATGTATCATTTCACGAAGATGATCTACTTCGAGTGGAATCTTTGAACATGAAGTTTCAAGATGAAATGCAAACCACGCTTCAATACGAGAATTTTTCAATCCCATAACAGTGGCCAAAATATTTACTCCACTCTCTTGATCAGTCTGTTTCATTCTTGATTTACAATTTGCACGTAAATTTGTTTTTGCACGGGATGTTTTAACTGCGTCAATCCAACTACAGCGTGGAATATCTTCTGAATTTGTAACTATTCGTACAATATCACCATTGTTTAGTTCACTTAAAAGACTAGACTTCTCTTTGTTTATAAGACATCCATCAGCACGATTCCCTACCTGAGTGTGCACTGAATAGGCAAAATCAAGAGCTACAGCACCACGAGGAAGTGTAAATGCTTCACCTGTTGGAGAAAAAACTGAAATATCTTCACTATACAGATCATTTTTTATAAGCTCATAAAAATCTTCAACAGACTCATTTTGAAACTGTAAATTATTTAACCAATCTAAACTAATGTTATTATTACCACCACTTTTATACTTCCAATGTGCAGCAACTCCAAGTTCAGCAGTTTTATGCATTTCTGTAGTACGAATTTGTACTTCTAAAATTGAAGTTTCATCAAATATAGTAGTGTGTAAGGTCTCATAACCATTATCTTTTGGTATCGCAATATAATCTTTAAAACGTGAACTCAAAGGTTTAAAGTTCAAGTGAACTAAACCTAAAACTTTATAGCAATCTACAGGATTTTTTACTAATATCCGAATGGCTAAAAGATCAAGTATTTCATCAATACTAATCCCTTTTCTTTGCATCTTAAGATAAATAGAATAGTTATGTTTAACTCGAGTTAAAATTTCAAAATCATCACTACAAAATCCATTTTTCAAAAGTAATGTACTCATTTTATCTTCAAAAGCATTTAACTTAATAGTAATAGCATGATAATTTGTATCTAAATAGTTTTGGATCTCTTTTTTTTCTGTTTTAAAAAGGTATCCAAAACTTAAATCTTCAAGTAAATTCTTTAAAAAAGAGATTCCTAACCTATGTGCAACAGGGGCATAAACAACTAAAGTTTCTTCAGCAATTCGGTGTTGTTTGTGTTCAGGAAGTGCATCTAATGTAAGCATATTATGTAATCTATCACAAAGTTTTACTACTAAAACACGAACATCATCAATCGATGCTAAAAGCATTTTTCGGAAGGAAAGGGCTGAAACAATTAGTTTCTCATCAGAATACGATGGGATTAAATTATTATCACGTATATTGTCAATTTTAGTAAGTCCACCAACTAAATGTGCAACATCTTTTCCAAATAGTGATTCAATCTCATCAATTGACACTTCCGTATCTTCTACAACATCATGTAAAAGTGCAGCTTGTACCATTGCTAAATCACCTGTAATAGAAGCAACAATTGCTGAAACTAAAATAGGATGAACGACATAAGGTTCACCACTTTTTCTTGATTGGTTTACATGTAGTTTTTTTGAAAAATTTAAAGCTTGAAGGGTAGTATCATCAACTTTAATCTTACCATAAAGGTAAGATTCTGCAGTTTGTATATCGTGAATATTCTTTATTGTAGTAATATCAATTTGATTCACTGTAAACTCTCTTAGTAGATTTAGGTAATTATGTGGATATTATACTTTTGGTACAAAACCTTTAATAGTAATTAATCCTTCTGCAATTTCCATTAAAGCAACATCTGCAGTTTTTGTTTTTGAAAGATCAACATTTAACTTACTACGTGATCCATTATGAAGTTCTTCTGAACGTTTTGCTACTGCGATAGCCAGTTGGTAACGATCTAAGTTTGCTGTTTCTAATGCTTTGGCTGTTAATTCTTCTAATCTCATATTTTTCCTTTAATATCTATAATGTTTTTTATTACTATTGTATTATTGAACAATAGAGCAGTTTTCTCTATTACCTTGAATAATGTCTAATAAGTTACCTTTTGTAAACATATCACAAACAATAATTGGTAGTGAGTTGTCTTTTGCTAATGCAATTGAAGTATCATCCATTACATTAATATGTTCACTTAATGCATTGTCGTAACTAATTGTAGGTAATTTAATAGCATCATCAAATTTGTTAGGATCTTTATCATAAACACCATCAACTTTGGTAGCTTTAATGATTACTTCTGCACCAATTTCTACTGCTCTTAGTGTTGCTGCAGTGTCTGTTGTAAAGAAAGGATTACCTGTTCCTGCTGCAAAAATAACAACACGATTTTTTTCGAGATGACGATTTGCTTTACGATTAATATAAGGTTCAGCAATTTGTTCCATTTTAATAGCTGTTTGCATACGGACTTCAAGACCTGCATGTTCACATGCTTCTTGAAGTGCAACACCATTAATTACAGTTGCTAGCATTCCCATATAATCGCCCGAAGTACGCTTAATAATACCATCTTGCGCAGCAGTTACACCACGAATAATATTACCACCACCAATAACAATACCAATTTCAATATTTGCATCTACTAAAGATTTAATCTCATTTGCAATATATTTTAAGATTTGCGTGTCAATACCATGACCTGCTTCACCAGCAAGTGCTTCACCCGAAAACTTAACTAAAACACGTTTAGAGCTCATTTGACACCTTTACATAAAATTTCGTGATTTTACCCTATTATGGCTTTAAATCTGCTTTTTAATAAGTAGTACTCTAATTATATATTTTAATGTGTTCTTCTAATTCTGAAAATACAACGGCACGTTGATCTAATTTGGGGTGCAACATTGCGTAGACTAAATTTGATAAATTTTTATCAATACTACTGTCTGTTTTGATAGGTTCTTGAATTTTGTCATGACTTAACGCTGTAAAATTTTCTATTGACTCAAAAGGTTCATGTCCTACTAATTGATGATAAAGATGACGACCTAATTCAAATATTTCAAAAACTTCGTTATGTCCTGTTTTAATATTTTTTTCAAAGCCAATTGTAATATCTAAATTTTTCTCTTTTATGTACGTTAATAGTTTAATAATAAAACCAATTGCACTGTGTGAATAATGTGAAAGAACTTTATCATGATAACTTTCAAATGTCTGATTTTTACGTTTCATGCGTTTATATTCTCTCATTAAAGAAGCAACAAATAAATTAGCATAAGTAAGTGGAATAGACTTCATAACCGTATAGCCTTCATTACCTTCGGAGCTTAATTTTCCTCCTAAAAAGATATGTACGCCATATCCATTTTTACCATCTAGTTTAGCTTTACACCCTTCAAAACCAATATCACCTATCCCATGAATTCCACAGCCTTTGACACACGCAGACCAATACATACGTACACGTCCATCATCAAGTGGAACTTCTTTTGTTAAATATTCCGCCATTTCAATAGCATCAGGTTTATTTGGAATTACGCCAAAAGGACAGTGTTCCGTTCCTGCACATGCAACGAGATGATTAAAATATGGGGAATGAACACTTTTATAAGTTTCAAAAAGTTTATGATGTAACAGTTGATCTAAATTTGATTCACGTACACCCATAATGTATAAACTCTGTTCAACATCAAAACGAATCTCTCCATTTCCATACATCTTAGAAGCTTGTGCAGCATCAAGTAAATCTGTTCCACTAAAAACACCTGAAGGAACAACAACATGGACTCCAAAAGTACCATCTCGAAGTGCCACTTTACCGTGATCAGGATCAGAAAAATCCATTGTAGTCATTGTTTCACCAGCATCATCAAAATCAATACCACTATGAGTACGTATTGCCTCACTGAGTGTTTCTATTCCTACTGTTTCAATAAGGAAATAAAGTCTATTTTTATTCCGGTTATCTCTAAATCCAAAATCACGAAACAGCTCAATTAATGACTCATAACAGCGCATAACTTCAGATTCATCTTTTAAAAATATATCTGCGCTTTTAGCAACGATTCCAACTTTTCCACCAAGATATAAGTTATATCCATATACACCATCTTTTTGTGCCAGAACAAAACAACAATCTTGACCAAAAGCATTGCTCCTATTTGAAAGTGAACCGGTAATTGCCGTATTAAACTTTCTAGGAAGTGCTGCAATCCATTCAAAATCTTCCAAATATAAAGATTGCATTTTCATTAATAAATTTTGTGAAGGTAATATATTATCTAAACCTAAGTCATCCAAAGGGTCATTTAAAATATTTCTAAAGTTATCAACACCCGTTTGATACGTCGATATACCAACACTGGTTAACTTTTTCATGATTGTTGGGATATCTTCGATATTCAGGTATCGATATTCAACTTGCATACGTGTTGTAATATCAATATAATCACGACCAAAATCACGTGCTAGTTCCCCAACAACAATAGCTTGTTCTTGTGAGAGTTGACCACCAGGTATACGTACACGAATCATAAATTGTTTTGGAGTAGCAGGACGATCAAAAATACCAAAACATTTCAAGAAAAAACTCAAATCTTCATCAGAAATAGAGTTATATCCATTTTTTGCATAATAATCTAACTTTTCAAAAGCCTCTTGTGGTGTTTTGAGTTCTTTTACTTTCTCAATTTTATTAACTTTTGTATTTCTATTATTAAATGCTTCTTGTAGGTTTTTCAAATCTGTCCTTATATTTGCTATTTATATATGAGAAGTATAGTAAAGATGTATTAAAAAAGAGGTAAATAAGTGACTATTTTTTAATCACCTATAGAGAAATATACTTATTTTTGACTATTCTATAACGATACAGTTTCGTCCTGATTCTTTTGCTTTATACAGTGCAGTGTCCGCAATGCTAATCATATCACTTAAAGTATGCCCCAAAGTTTGTGTCATTCCAATTGAAATTGTAACTTTAAATGTAATTTCATTATATTCAATAGTTAATGCTTCAATTCCTTTACGAATTTTTTCCATAACCATATGAGCATCATCTAAAGAACTATTGGAAAGAATAATACAAAACTCTTCACCACCAAATCGAGATACAATATCAGTACCTCGAAGAGATTTTTCTAAAATAGATGAGACTTCTTTAAGAGCTAAATCTCCAGCATAATGTCCATATGTATCATTTACTTTTTTGAAAAAATCGATATCTAACATACATGCTACTATATTAAAATTCTTACGCTTTCCATTTTCAAAAAGCTGTGTTCCAGCATCATATAAGTAACGTCTATTGTAAAGTCCCGTTAAAAAATCACGTACCGCTGACTCTTTAGCAATTTTAATATAGTCGAGCATTTCAATATTACTAATAACTCGTGTTAAGAGTTCTTCATGAACAATAGGTTTAGTAATAAAGTCATTTCCACCAGATTTTAAAAAATCTATAGTTAAATCAGACTTATCATTTGATCCTGATGTTCCAATGACAACAAGTTCATTAATAGAATGTTTTCTTCTTATTTTTTGAAGAAGTTTAATACCACCCATTTTAGGCATTTCTTGATCTGTTAAAATTAAACGAATATGAGGGTTTACTTCTAAAATTTCAAGAGCTTCTTCACCATCTTTGGCTTGGAAGATTTCGACAGGAATACGTTTAATAGCATAAGCAAGATCATAGCGTGCTGTTTTAGAGTCATCAACAATCATAATTGCTGTGTTTTGATTATTTACAATAAATTGAATAAGTCGTAGAACATAATCTAAACTTCCTGGATTATCTTTAATAACATAATCAAGGATTTTCATTTTTAAAAGTCGACGTCTTAAGTCACTGTCTATCGTACCAGTAAAAACAATAGTAGGAGTATTAAAACGGCTTATACCATCAACAACTTGTGTACCTGTTGCATCAGGAAGTGTTAAATCAGCTAAGATGGCAAGATAAGAGTTATTTTTAAGTAAAGCGATACTATCTTCAAGTGTTTCACATGTCTCAACTTCTAAATGGAGGTCCTCTTCAATACGTGTTTTCTCAATAAGTTGTATTGTTTTATTATCTTCAATAATTAAAACTTTTTTCATAAAATACATTTTAACATACAAAAATCATTTTTTCAATTAAATATTTATTTTTTAACCTTTTGAAAACTCTTTTGTAGCAATTTTAACAACTTTATCTTCTTTTTTAACACTTTCTTGTTCTAAAAGTCCACTTGTTGCTTTCTTTTTAATTTTAATACCTTGAGGTACTGCTTTTGAATGTAATTGAATCGCTGTTTGTTTATAATTTGGTTCACCTGATTTAGGGCAGAATTCAGACTGAGTCAATGTATTTACAAGTTGTTCATTAAAGTGAAAAGGTACAAATACAGAACCTTCTGAAATCATTTGTGTTACACGAACTACCACATTTTCAACTCTACCCCGAGGAGATGATAGCGATAATCTATCTCCTGACATCACTTTTAATGCCTTGGCATCTTCAGGATTAATATCTACCCACGCTTCAGGTGCTAAGTCATTTAAAATATCGATACTTTTTGTTTTAGTTCGAGTATGCCACTGTTCAACCGTTCTACCTGTATTTAACATAATAGGGAAAGATTCACTAATGTCTTCTTTCATCGGATACCATGACGATGACACCAATTTAGCTTTTTTATCTTTTGTTCTAAAATCAATTGCATCAGTATAAAGACGTTTTTGTCCCTTTGGGAATTGTTCATTACAAGGCCACTGAATACCACCCTCTTCTTCTAAAAGCTCGTAAGTTATTCCAGAATAGTCACACAGTTGTCCTCGACTTACTTCTTTCCACTCGTTAAATGCATCCAGAGGTTTTTCCCAATTCGGAAATAACATTTCATTAACACCTTCAAAATATTTAGAGAATTCTAAAATAATATCAAAGTCTGCTTTGGCATCGCCTGATGGTTCAACCGCTTTATTAGCACGATTAACACGACGTTCAGAGTTGGTGTAAGTACCTTCTTTCTCGCCCCAGGTTCCAGCTGAAAAAATCACATCTGCGAGTTCAGCGGTATCTGACATAAATGCATCTTGAACCACAAGTAAATCTAGTTTAGCTAATGCACGGCGTAACTTATCTTGATTCACAAAACTAACGAGAGGGTTGGTTGCCACAATCCAAAGAGCTTTAATTTCGCCTCTATCAATGGCATCAATTATTTCGGCATATTTATAACCACGAGCATTAGGAATAATCTCTTCAGGTACATTAACCAAAGATGCGTACTCTTTTAATGCTACCTCATCGCCATAGTTTCTATATCCTGGCAGTGAAGAGGTAAAACCTGTTTCACGAGTCCCCATCGCATTACATTGTCCCGTTATTGAAAATGGTCCTGCACCTGGTTTACCAATTTGACCTGTTAAAAGATGTAAATTAATAATAGCACTTACCGTATCCGTTCCCATTAACGACTGATTTACACCCATGGTCCATGCACTTAATGCAGCATCAGCATTAGCAACTTGACGTGCAATTTCATAAAGTGTTTTAACATCAATACCCGTAATATTTGCTACTTCTTGAGGTTGGTAATCATTTAGATGTTTTTTTAACTCTGAAAAACCATTAGTTTTATCTTTTACATACCCTTCATCATACCAGCCTTGCTCAATCACGATGTAACAAAGACCATTAAATAACGCCAAGTCCGTTCGTGGTTTAAGTGGTACAAAAATATCTGCCATCTGTGCCGTTTTACTTCGACGAGGGTCTATAACAATAATTTTTGGTTTTTTCTTATTTTTAGCAAGGTGTAACTTTAAGATAGGATGATTATCTGCAATATTTGCACCAATAAGTAAAATAACATTAGCTTCTGAAAAATCTTCATAACTTCCTACAGGACCATCACTTCCAAGAGACTGCTTATATCCCATAACTGCAGAAGCCATACAGAGTGTGGTATTTCCATCAAAATTATTAGTTCCTAATCCTAATTGAATAAATTTTCCTAAAGTATAAAACTCTTCAGTTAGGAGCTGACCCGTTGAAATAACACCAATTGCTTTTGCACCATGCTCATTCGTAATACGTTTAAACTCATTACTTACTTTTGTAAATGACTCTTCCCAAGAGACATCATGCATTACCCCATTTTTACGAATTTGTGGCGCTAAAATTCTATCAGGCGAATTGAGCATATCATGTTCACTTAAACCTTTTGGACAGAGTGTTCCCATATTAACACCATGACGTGGATTTCCTTTTGTATAAACAGCTTTACCATCTTTAACACCAATATACAGCCCACACCCTACGCCACAATAACCACAAGTTGAGAATACCCATTTGTCAGGTTTTTTGGCATCACTTATCATTCCAAAGGTTTTATCATTCGAAAGTTTGTATTTGTCAGCTTTAATATCAAAGCCCATAAAGTTTTTAATTTTTTCTATCATGATAATTTCTCCATCATTTAATACGGTTGAGGAAGTAATTCCTTAACCTACGTTAACACTAAAGTTAATGTCTTTGTTTACCAACAAAAAATCCACCTGCCATTTGTAAAGGGACAACAGTACTGTAAAATAAAAATCTATCACTAAGTTCACTAATACTAATTAACACTACGACAACAAATAAATCTATTGTTGCAAGTCCCAGATATCCATTAACAATAAACATCGTAGCAAACAGTGGTAAAATCACTGCTCCTACTAAAAATGTTGAAATACGAAGTTTCGTAATATGGGGAAAAAACTCTTTATAGAGTTTTTCGGTCTTTTTAAGCTGATAAGCATCTTCACTCGCATTTAAAAGTGTACGTCTATCTTCATAACTAAAAAATCCATGAGCTACTGCCATAACCATTGCACCAGATATTAGAGGAAGTGCAATAGAGACTTCATTCATTACTAGCGCGATAAATGCAACTAAAAATAGACCAATATATGCCGTTCCAAAAAACTTTAAGTTTGTTGTTTTTCTATCCCATGAAGGTCGCGCTTTAATACGATAAATCATTGCTTGGG
>Ga0233441_1003463_pt1 | contig 10551 bp, 6 predicted proteins | sample SI_123_September_4_FD_182781 | JGI IMG/M metagenome (GOLD analysis project Ga0233441, IMG submission 182781) | Seawater microbial communities from Saanich Inlet, British Columbia, Canada - SI_123_September2016_135_MG | ecosystem: Environmental > Aquatic > Marine > Inlet | place: Canada: British... | reverse complement strand
ACCCGGTAAGGACGCAATTGATCATTTTAATCTGGGAGTCGACCACCAGAAGCGAGGGGACGCGATAAAGGCCATCGAAGAGTATGAAAATGTGTTAACGTTAGACCCGGACAACGCAGAGGCACACAATAATCTTGGGGCCATCTACAAGGAGCAAGGTAATCTGGATAAGGCATTGGAGCATTACCAATTTGTTATGACATCGAACCCTGGAATGGATGAAGTTCATAATAACCTTGGGGTAATATATTACCTTAGAGGTGATCATGAGAAAGCGGTGAAAGAATACCAGAAGGCCCTTGAGCTTAACCCTGACAATCTCATGTGTCTCGTAAATCTGGGGCTTGTTTATAAGGCGCAGGGAATGGGATTAAAAACCATAGAGACCTTGGAGACAATCCTGACAATAGAACCGTTTCAAGCAGAAGCACATTATAACCTGGCAATACTTTATGAGGAACTGGGGCACCTGGAAGCGGCCATACAGCACTATACACGTTTTGTCCAAAATGCCGGTCAAGGTTATCCTGAGTTGGCAGAAAGGGTAGCCGGGCATATTGAGGATTTGAAAGTTTCCAGTTTTGAAGTAGTAAGAAAAAAAGAAATCAGTGTCTTTCCGGGAGGCAACCAGGCATATTAAGGAGTTGAAAGTTACCAGTGTCGAAGTTTTAAGAGAATAGAGTATAATGATCCAAACATCTGTTAAAAAAGAACTGAAAATCACGCTAGTAGACATATTGGTGGGTCAGAGAATACTAACCAATGACCAGGTAAAGCAATGTGATGCGGAGCAAAAGAAGTCTGATTCTTCCATTGAACAAATTATTCTAGAGAAGGAATTTGCAACCAGGAAGATGATTTCCGATGCTGTAGGCGCCTATTTCAACGTACCATATGTAGACTTAGACAATTACGATATTGATACAAAGGTACTAAAATTAGTATCCGAGAGACTGGCACGTAAATACAAATTCTTGCCTCTCTTCAAAATAGTAAATAACCTGACTATAGCTATTTCAAATCCCAGGAATCTGTTTGGTATTGATGAAATCCGGGACATATTGGACTGTGATATTGAACTTACGGTGTCTACGGAAGACCAAATACTTCAGGCCCTTGACCGTTATTACGGTAGTACCAACAAAACAGGTGATCTGACAGATATAGTGGATGAGATTGTCCTGAGTGAGTTTGGTGACATTGATGATGATGTAGAGGTAGAAAAGGTTAGAGAAGTAGACCTCGAGGCAATTTCAGAGGAGATGCTTGACAAGGCCCCTGTTGTAAAACTGCTAAATACTATTATCCACCGTGCTATTAGAGAAGGAGTAAGTGATATTCATATTCAGCAGGAAGAGGATGCTATGATTATCAGGTATAGGCTGGATGGTGTTTTATATCAGGCGGCAACCTTGCCAAGAACCCTCCGCACGACACTGGTGTCCAGAATAAAGATCCTTTCAGGTATGAACATTGCAGAGAGCAGGGCGCCACAGGACGGACGCTTTAAGGTAAAAAGTGCGGGACATGAGTATGATTTCCGAGTTTCCACCATGCCTACCGTTTATGGCGAGAGTGTGGTTCTGCGTGTCCTGGACAAAAGAACAGCCTCTATGAAGTTAGAACAATTGGGATTCTCAGAAAATTCTCTTGGTATGTATCAATCACTTATAGAAAAACCGAACGGCATAATTCTTATGACAGGACCTACTGGTAGTGGAAAGACCACTACACTCTATGCTTCTCTAAACAAAATTAATTCCCCGGATATAAATATCATTACTGTGGAGGATCCTGTGGAATACCGCCTGAGATATATCAGACAGACCCAGATTAATGCTAAGGCAGGGATCACTTTTGCTTCCGCAATAAGGGCTATTCTTCGACAAGACCCTGACGTAATTATGATAGGAGAGATGAGAGACCGTGAAACGGCTGAAATTGCCGTTCAAGCTGCTATGACGGGTCATCTGGTTTTCAGCACACTTCACACCAATGACTCCCCAGGGGCAGTCAGCCGTTTGATAGATATGGGTGTAGAACCGTTTCTTATCGCGTCATCCGTAATAGGAGTAGTGGCACAAAGACTAGTAAGGGCCAACTGTAAACATTGTACTGAAGACTACATACCTAATGAGAAATTGCTTAAGAGTATTGGATTACAAGATGAGCAAAGCATTACATTTTCAAAAGGAAAAGGCTGTGATCATTGCAGAAATTCCGGATATAAAGGACGAATCGGTCTTTACGAAATACTCGTAATGGATAATACCATAAGGGATTTAATAATAAATCGAGAGACCCCGCACGTTATTGCAAAGGTAGCCAGAGAAACACAGAATTTTAAAACCCTGGTAGATGATGGTGTTGATAAAGTGAAAAATGGATTAACCTCTGTGGAGGAGATCCTTACCGTTGCCTCTGCGGTGTAAAAAAACCACGACACATATTCTCTTGAAATTCTTTACTCTATATATTACAAAGAGATTAAGAACTTAAACTATTGTCAGGAATATGTTCCTTACGGAACAAGTGATAACAACGCGTACATTAGAGCTATTTTATAGAACTCGTGAGTAAAAAAAGGAATAGAAATTATGGATATAAGTGAAATTCTTACCTTTACAAAAGAACAAGGAGCTTCAGACTTACACATAAGCTCAGGCGAACCTCCCATAATTAGAATCCACGGTGATATTCAGAAGGTAGATATGCCTTCCCTCTCCCAACAAGAGGTACATACAATGCTCTATGATATTCTCAATGATCAACAGCTTAAAGCTTTTGAGAGAGATAAGGAAATAGACTTTGCCATAGATCTAAAGGGGATAGCCCGATACAGAATAAATGCTTTCTATCAATCTAAGGGAGAGGCAATTGTTTTCAGGACAATTCCTACAAAAATAATGTCACTGGAAGAGTTGGGTCTCCCCGAAATACTTGCTGATCTTACAAAAAAAACCAAAGGACTTATTCTGGTAACAGGTCCTACCGGTTCTGGTAAATCCACGACACTGGCAGCTATGATAGATTATATAAATCAGAATAAAAAGTTGCATATTTTAACCATAGAGGATCCCATAGAATTTGTTTATGATCCAAAGCTTTGCCTCATAAACCAGAGAGAATTGGGGACCAATACACATAGTTTTGCCAATGCTTTACGTTCTGCCCTGAGAGAAGATCCCGATGTTATCCTGGTTGGTGAAATGAGAGATCTGGAAACTATCTCTTTGGCTATGACTGCCGCTGAAACCGGCCATTTGGTCCTTGGCACCCTGCACACATCAAGTGCCACAAAAACTATAGACCGAATTATAGATGTATTCCCTCATGCGCAACAGAATCAGGTAAGAGCCATGTTCTCAGAGTCCATATTAGCAGTCGTTACCCAGAACCTGTTGAAAACGATGGATGGTAAAGGCAGAGTAGCGGCTATAGAGATAATGATAGGGACACCTGCGGTAAGAAACCTCATAAGAGAAGGCAAAATATCCCAGATACCGGGAATGATGCAGACTGGAAAGAAGTTTGGAATGCAAACAATGGATGCAACCCTTGTGGATCTATACAAACAAGGTATTGTTTCTCAAGAGACAATAATTCCATACTTGACTAATCCTTCTGCCTTAACTGCCTATGGCGAATAAATACTTAATTTAGGGGAAAAAGTGAATTTAGAAGAATTATTGAAATTAATGATGGAGAGGGATGCCTCAGATATTTATATATCAGCAGGTATTCCTCCTACTTTTCGGGTGGGAGGCAAAACGGAACCCATATCTGGAGAGGCAGAAGCATTGAGCCCGGAAGACACGAAAAGACTTGCCTTTTCAATAATGAGCGAAAAACAAAAAACCATCTTTATTGAAGAAAAGGAGATGAACCTTGCTTTAGCTCCATCTATTGGGCGTTTCAGAGTGAATATATTTTATCAAATGAATAGTGTAGGCCTCGTTATTCGCCAGTTAAAAATCCCAATTCAGTCCTTTGAACAATTGGGACTACCTTCAGCCTTAGAAGATATTTCTATGACAAAAAGAGGTCTGGTATTAGTAGTAGGGGCAACGGGGTCTGGTAAATCTACTACATTGGCTGCCATGGTAGACTATAGAAATGAAAATTCGGCAGGGCATATAATCACGATAGAAGATCCTGTAGAATTTGTACATCAACACAAACGTTCTATTATTACCCATAGGGAAGTGGGGCTTGATACACATTCTTTTGGTGATGGTTTAAAAAGCGCACTGAGACAGGCTCCGGATGTTATCATGATAGGTGAGGTGCGTGACTCTTACACTATGGAGGCGGCCATATCCTTTGCAGAAACCGGCCATCTCTGCCTTGCGACTCTTCATGCCAATAATGCCAATCAATCTATAGAACGCATTGTAACTTTTTTTCCTGCCGAGAGACAAGAACAGATATTCTTGCTTCTTTCACTTAATCTCAGGAGTATTGTTTCCCAACGGCTTATTCCAACGGTAGAAGATAAGAGAATTGCTGCCGTAGAGATACTGCTGGATACTCCCAGGGTAAAGGACCTTATCCTTAAAAAGGATATTGGCCTCTTGAAGGAAGCGATGAAAAAAGGAGAACATGAAGGTATGCAAACCTTCGATCAGGCTATCTACAACTTTTATGTACAGGGGAAAATTAATTATGAAACTGCGATAGCATATGCAGATAGCGCAAATGATTTACGTTTGAGAATAAAACTTGAGACTCCTGACCAGGAGGAAAACACAAAAGAGAAACCTACTTTTAAAATTAGAAAATAAAAAAATGAAAAATAACATTGAAGAAAAGATATTAGATCTGGCATTAAAAAATTCTGATTCAGCAGAGGTGATATATGAAGAGGGAGAGTCCAGGTCTATCAGTTTCGAAAATAATAAATTAAAATCTGTTTATACCAAGTCAATCAGGGGCATCGGCTTGCGCATAATCAAGGACGGAAAGATTGGGTTTTCAAGTACTACCGATTTCAGAAAACCCGAACAGCTTGTTACAAATGCGTTGGAGAGTGCTAAATTCGGACAGGAGGCAAAATTTGAATTTCAACCGAAAAGTCAATTTAAGGATATCAAGTTGTATGATGAAAATGTAGTGGACTATCCTATCGAAAAAGGTATTCAAATTGGTGAAGAGGCAATCGAAAGAGCCTTATCAGTAAATCCGGATTATGAATGTGGAGTCAGTATCGGAAAAGGTGTTGGTAAAAGCCGCTTAATCAACTCAAAAGGGTTAGATGTTAGTACTCAATCAACCTCTTTTGGAACAGGTTTTGACATATTACTTGTTGAAGATAAAGGGTTATTGTGGGTTGGAGAAGGTGAGAGTTCAGCAAAAGTGGTTGATAATATTGATAAACATATAACGAAATCCCTTAGTGATTTGAAATTAGCAGAGAAGGAGGTAGAAATATCAACCTCCGCTTATCCTGTAGTCTTTACTTCCAAGGCTGTCGGAACTTTGTTATCAACGTTTGAATCCGGCTGTAATGGGAAACTGGTACAGAAAGGAGTCTCTCCGCTGACAGGCAAACTGGGAGAGAAGATAATGGATGAAAGGATCACCATATATGATGATCCAACTATTGATTATGCTGATGGCAGTTACGTATGCGACGATGAAGGTGTTTCTGCCCGACGAACCCCGCTTTTTGAATCAGGTGTACTTAAGAATTATATATATGACCTGCAAACTGCCGGTATTATGAATGCCAAATCTACCGGAAACGGAACAAGAAGTTTTGCGTCTCAACCTTCTCCGGGAAACTCTAATGTAATAGTTGGACCAGGAGAAATGAAATTTGAAGATATGACTAAAGATATGAAGAAGGGGATACTGGTAGACCAGGTCCTTGGAGGAGGCCAGAGTAACGTTCTTGCCGGAGAGTTTTCTGTAAATATAGATTTAGGCTATCTTGTAGAAAACGGAGAAATTGTTGGAAGGGTTAAGGATTGCATGGTTGCCGGAAATGTTTTTGACGTATTTAATAATATAGTAGCACTCGGTGACAAGTCTGATTGGCATGGGTCCCTGAAAGTACCACCTTTCTATTTCAGGTCCATAAATCTTGCCGGAAATAAGAACTAACAGAAGTGACTAAAGTGAGCAAAAGTTTGAAATGCCTAAAGTTATGGTGGTCAAAGAATTAATATTGAGCGTTGACATTAGTTTTTCGTTAATTCTTAAATTTCTTAATTTCTCAATCCGTGTATATCTGTGGCTAATTTATTCTGTAAGTTTTTTTTCTGAGTTCATACTTTCCTCAGCTAAGGGTTTCTCCTCGGCGTCTTTTGTCCGAAAAACGGTGAGTGTCTTTCTTACAACTTTAGTTCACTTTAGCTCACTTTAAACTTTAGCTCACTTATTTAAATGGAAATTTGGCACATACCTGTTGTATTTTTCGCTGGCATACTGGCCGGATTCATCAACACCATTGCGGGTGGTGGTTCACTGCTTACCCTGCCGATACTCATCTTTCTTGGCTTGCCAACAGCAGTAGCAAATGGAACTAACCGTATTGCAATCGTCGCTCAATGCGGATTTGCGGTTGCCGGCTTTAAGAGGAACGGTGTTTCCAATTTTAAACTGAGCCTCCTCCTTTCAATACCTGCAATCATAGGTGCCATCATCGGCGCCTACATTGCCATCGACATATCCGACCTCCTGTTCAAAAGAGTGCTTGCCGTTATAATGCTGCTCGTGCTCGGACTTATCCTCTGGAACCCTCGTCAGGAGGGTGGTGGTAACTCAAGTAGTTTAGGACGCCGCCAGCTCATTACTGCAATGACAGTCTTCTTCTTTATCGGAATCTACGGAGGGTTTATACAGGTTGGTGTTGGTTTCATAATTATTGCCGCCCTGACCACCATTACGAAATTTAATCTTGTGGTTACGAACAGCCACAAGGTATTTATTGCCGGTATCTATACGATCTTTGCATTAGTTGTGTTTGCCTTCAATGGTAAAGTGTGTTGGGAAATTGGATTGTGCCTGGCTGCCGGGATGGGACTTGGGGGGTGGATTGGAAGCCATTGGGCTGTTAAAAAAGGTGAACGCTGGCTAAGGATGTTGCTTACAATCTGTGTAGTGGCAATGGTGATAAAACTTTCAGGCTTAATCCCGTAACTTACTTTTCTGATAAGCGTGCAAGAATCTCTTTAGCATATTTGCTGTGCGTGTTATCCTGTGATCCTGATAAATCCAGAATACGATTACAAAAATTTCGTGCATCATTATATCTCTCAAGCTTTAAGTTTGCCATAATTGCATATTTATAGGCGTTTAACTCTTTCTCATCGAGTTGAATTATCTTTTTTGATTGGCTCAAGACTTCATCCCATTTTTCAGTCTGGATGTAAACGTAGTTTAAAAGTCTGTACACATCTATCATTGCATGGTCAGGATTTTTTTTGATGAATTCAAGAAGAGTGGCTTCTGCTTCCTCATACCTCTCATTATCATTCATATATACTTTAGCAAGGTTTAAGTAAGGTTCTTGCTCCTCAGGTGAAATATCTATTGCTTCTTTTAACTCAATAATGGCATCCTGATTCCGGCCTTTTTCTGCATAAAATTGTGCCAATTTATTCCGAAACTCAAACTTAAACGGACGCAACACCATCGCTTTTTTGTAGTATTTGATGGCATCTTTACTCGTATCTTCGTCCCCGCCTGAATGATTTTGCCGAGTAAGCGAAATTTTATCAAGGAGATGATAAGCCTGTCCAAGGGTGAAAGCCGAATGGTAATCTCCGGGATAAAGTCCTTGCACTTCCTCTGCACCTGCAATTGCGCTCTCAATCAACATTGTAGTTTGCTCACGTGTAAATATGTTTGTCCGGTCTCCTGTGATACTCCCCTGGCCTTTGTTAAAACCAATTATTGCCATTTTCAGATAAATACGATTGAGCATGTTACGATAATTCCTCTCTAAAGGATTATGCTTTACTGCCATTTCATAACTTTGAATTGCTTCTGTTGTTTCTCTTTTGTAAAGTAATCTTCTTCCGTTTTCAAAATTAAGATCTGCTTTATAGCGAAACAGACTAAGGATGACAAGCAGGATCATTAAACATACAATAATTCCACAGGAAATCTGTTTTACAAATTTTCCAGAAAAGAGATTGTCATCCAATTTGATTCTGTCTGGATCATGTGCTATCGGATCTCGAATATCGTTAGATGGCAAATATCTGAGGAAACCCCTCCCATTAGATAGAGAATATCTAACAGGACTGGCTATAACTGACATAGCAACAAGAAACCAGAAGGGCGTGACTATGGATATATGTCCGAAGCTAAACTGATTTTGAACAAAATATGCCAGACAGCCGGTACAAAAACCTATTATGAGAAGTTTGTCACTGTTATTGCCCTTCCTGCATCCTTTCCATACCATCCTTGCATAAGCAAAGAGGAACCACACATATACTCCCAGTCCTGGTAAACCTCTGGATACGGTCACGTCTAAAAAATCATTATGAATCCTTTCTGCAGTTTTCTTGTTTCCGAAATATCTATGTTCGTCTTTTTCCTTGAACACCTTTGAGAGGTATTGAGGGTATATCATACCTAATGTATCAGGTCCGATTCCCAGGATAGGATAATCATGAATGATCTTAAGACCCGTCAGATATTGGAAAACCCTCATTCGCATGGTACCCCCTAGTTGATTCGCAACACCAATGCCATCATTAGAAAGATCTTGTTGCAAACTTAGTGCTGTTTTGGTATCTCCCAGAGAGGAAGAGGATTGTTTATTATCTAAAAGAGCAGGCTCTATATCACCTACGAACCTTCCAATAACAGATGCCTCATTACTTACATTAAAAAAGACTGAAATGCCGATTATGATAGTTATGGTGGCAATTGTTTTTATCTTATTTGCCAAGAGATTCTCTTTCCCAACAAAAGAAAAGAAAAACAAATTTGATATAATAAGTCCCAAAAAGGAAGCACGTGTTCTTGTGTAGTAAAATGCGATCATCAAGAGTGTCAGTATTCCTATATAGAGCAATGCTGAATATCTTAAATGCGAATTGAAGAAAATTTTAATCAGTACAAGCGGTATAACCATAGTGAGAAATGCAGAAAAGAATGCGGGGTGTCCAAAGGTAGAAGGAACTCTGTGGCCAAAAGATGTATTCCAAGGATGAAAATCTAATCCAAAATGTTGTAAGATGCCATATATAGATGCAATACATGCAGTTAAGATAATTATGTTCAGGAGCAAGCCTAATCTTTTTTTGTCGATAAAATCTATTATTACAAAGAATAGTGAGATGTATACAATTGTTGATATAAAACCTCCGTACATTGTGTAATTACCGACCAGACTTAAATAAGGATTTATAGAAAAGATCGTTGCCAGTCCACTAACAAGCAGGTAAGCTATAATCGGTAAACTTAATGGTTGCCTTAAGAGTTGCTGTACGTAAGATGTGGAAGCGGGGATATCATTGCCTTCGACAGTGTTCTCAGGTCGTAATTGCCGACGGGTAAGTAGGATCTTTATAGACCATGCTGCCAGCATGGTGAAGGTCAATATATACAGTACAGTAATCTTACTCAGGTCGAAAACGCTATGAAGATGGATATCAAAATAGAGTGGCACTGCAATAATGATGACGATCAAGGTCGCTATTATTACTTGATTACAGTATGGGACTAATTTGTGCTCTATCGGTATGGGTTGATTGTCTCTACTATCAGGCATTAGTAAGAATTAAAACGGTCTTTAGAATTGACAATTTATTAAGCTATGCCAACGTCTTGAAATATTACTATTAGCAAAGCTTCAAAGTTTAGTGTTATCATATCAGAACTTACTTAGAATGAAAAATGTTTCTTTCTTTGAGTTTTGTAAAAACAAATGGCAGTTCTGCCTCCAAACATTGACGCAATGCCACATTGTTGTACCTGTATGTGAAAGTATACTAAAAACCATTTTGATATGGGTATAGCACAAACATTGACAGGCTTATAATCTCAAACACTTTAAAGGAGATCAGACAAAATGGAAAAAATGGTTGGTAAGACAAAACTGAGTCTGGTCCAGGGTGATATAACTTTACAGGAGACTGAGGCTATCGTCAACGCAGCAAACAGAAGCCTGCTTGGAGGAGGTGGTGTCGATGGTGCCATCCACCGTGCGGGTGGACCGAAGATTCTCGAAGAGTGTAAGGAACTCCGTGCAAAACAGGAAGGTTGCCCTACGGGAGAAGCTGTAATAACCACTGGTGGAAATATGGCGACTGAATATGTGATACACACAGTAGGTCCTGTCTGGTCAGGAGGAAACCGCAACGAAGAACAACTTCTTCGCAATGCCTATTACAACAGTCTGAATCTGGCAAAAAAAAATAGCATCAAGTCCATCTCGTTTCCATCTATCAGTACAGGAGTTTACCGGTTTCCGATAGATAAAGCTGCAAGGATTGCCCTTACAATAGTAAAAGAATTTATTCTAGAACATAACTTTGCTGAAGTTCGATTTGTACTGTTTAGCGAAATGGACTTGCAAGTTTATGAGAA
>Ga0233441_1003456_pt1 | contig 10565 bp, 10 predicted proteins | sample SI_123_September_4_FD_182781 | JGI IMG/M metagenome (GOLD analysis project Ga0233441, IMG submission 182781) | Seawater microbial communities from Saanich Inlet, British Columbia, Canada - SI_123_September2016_135_MG | ecosystem: Environmental > Aquatic > Marine > Inlet | place: Canada: British... | reverse complement strand
TATAAACATCTTTTTCGTAATTCCATTTATTTATAACAGCCAATGAATTTTCACTCATTTTATTTTTTATATCTCTATTTTTATTTAGGTAGTCTATCTTTTTACTAAGAGAATCAATATCACCAAGCTTTAAAATAAAACCATTATGGTCATCTTCAACTAAATCATAGGCGGTTCCTATGACGCTAGTAACAATAACAGGAGTTTTAAAATTCATTGCCTCATTCATTACTTTTGGAGATGGGTCATAATCTGAAACAATTACACATAAATCACTAATAGTATAATATTTTGAAATTTCTCTCTGCTCCTTAAACCCAGTATAGATAGTCTTGATATTATTCTTGCTTGAAAAATCTTTCATATTTTCAAGTTCTGGGCCATCTCCAACAAACAATATAGTTATATCTGAATGATCTATTTTAGAAATGGCGTCAAGTAAATCGAGAGCCCTTTTTCTTTTTGTAAACCTTGCCAAAAATATTATAATGAAATCATTCTTATTAATACTTAACTCATTTTTAATCGATTCAGTTTTTGGATGAAATTTAGTATATTCAGAAGAATAATATTTATTATCAACAGCGCATGGTAATGGGTATAATTTTGAAATATCAACATTATAGTGCTCGAAATACTGCCTGTTTCCGCTGCAACTGTACATTACAACATCAGACAACTTAAAAATAAATTTTATGTAATATTTTTTAACGAAGTTTTTTACCGAGTTTTCATTTTCATTACCTCTTAATACAGCTTCCCCCCTAAAAATCACTTTAACCCCAGATATCTTGGCCAAAAGCATGGAAAATAAATACATAAAATAATTATATCCATGAACAAGAATTACATCATGCTTTCTCATTAATATATCTAGAGAAATTCTTGGTGTTATAAACATAAAAAATTGATTACTGAAAATAGAATAATTCCTAGGAAAAGAGAAAGTAAAATCATTTAAGAACCAAGCATCACTTTTTCTATAAGAATTAAAGTCTTTATCAAAAAATTCATTTTTTATGCCAGCATCAGACAAAAAATAAACATGGGATTTAATTTTCTTACTTTTAGCAAGCTCTTTCCAAATCCCCACCTTGTAGATATTAGGCCTAGAATCAATTATTGCAAGGTTAATCATGTGAATTTATCTCTAAATCAATTAAAGTCATACAATCTTTATATTTTCTGTATATTGATCCTAATTCACTTTTATTTAATGATGACATCTTATCTAATGGTAATAGAAATGATATAGATTTATTTCTATATTCAAATATTGAAGAGACCGTATATAAAGCGGTCGAACAAAAAGAACTTATATACTCAGGAGATTCATTCATAAGAATAAATTCAACTTCTGCGGGATATTTAAAACTCAAAATCTTACATCCCAAAACACTTTCAATCTTGTTTAGCTTTTCCTTTGCCTCTCTTCTATGAGAGACGTACGATAACGTAATACCTTTTGATATGAAATATTTATTTACCTTTAGTAATTCATTAAATAAATCATTCTCATTGAGTATCCCCTCCGAGTCCTCCACTCCACCAAAAAAATAAACAATATTACTCAGCGTTTCTCTTTCATTGCTTATGCTTTTACAATATTCGAAATTATTTTTTAAGATCTTCTGGTCTGGGAAGCACTCTTTCATATCAAAGCAAGTGAATAAGTTAATGTGGGTATTTATTCTATAAAATTTAAAAAAATATAAGAATGAAATTATATAATTAATTAATATTTTTACATTGAACTTGATACTTTTAAGCCTATAGTAACTTTGATCACTTATTATAGTTTCTTGCATCAAAATCGAGGCAGTTCCATCGTCTAGCAAGTAACATCCATTGTTATCTAATATATTGAGATATTGCCTCATATACCAAGACCTGAGCTCTCCAATGAAAATTAAATTAACCTTAGGAATCTTCTTTATACAAAAAAACAGTTTGAGATCTGAAAGAAAATACGATCTCTTATGTTTTATTTTTATAATTTTATCCCAGCTTTTAAGTTTAATTAATAAATCAAACTGACTATTATTAATGCTCGAATTCTTTTGTTCTGGTAAATATTTAATAATCAAAAGATTACTATCGGAAGGGAAGGTATGGCTAGCTTCAATCGCAGACAAGAGTTGAAATGGAGATTCTACAATAAATAAATTCATTCCATATTTTCAATCAAAAATTATTATATTATAATAGAAGAGAGGCAAAGGAAAAGCTAAACAAGATTGAAAGTTTTTAATAATATATCTCTATAATTTTAGACCTTGTTATGTATTTTAAGATGATATTAACACACATCTTGCACCTTCAGATTTAATGGTTGTAAATGTATAAATATTCTCATAGCCCCTTCTTAAAATATCAAAAATATTAATATCTCTATTTTGCTGAATTTCAATAAGTGTTCTGCAACTCTCATGAGCAAAGCGTGATGCATTCTTCACTCTGTAGGCGTCATCGCTTAATGCTATTTTTCGCCATTTTTTTAATTCAAAAATGTCTTTAATGTTATTTATTCTGATATCTGAAACCATCCAATTAGCACTTCCATATGCTTTTTGAAGAAGGGTATTATATTCATAAGGTCTAATTTTGGTTAGATATTCCGCCTTGGTGCTTTTTAATTTAAATCCTACTATGCCGCTTGGCGGTTGATCAATTTTTTTTAGAGAATATATGATTGCCTCTCTATGGAATTCAGATGTGAATTTATATGAATACCCGACATATAGAAATGTTAAAAACAAAATAGCAGTTAAGCTTGTTAGTAATAATGGCTTCCTATTTTTGGCAGGAGAAATTAGTTTATCTAATTTAGAATACAAATAAGCAATTAGAATAGGTATAGGAATTGACAATAGAAATGCCTGCCTATAATCCCAATTATAGAAATCAAAAAAACGGGGACTCTTACCTAGGGCTGCATAAGGAAATATAGCACAAATTATTAGTAAAAATATTGTGAGATAGTTTACAAAATCATCTTTTTTATACACATGCCTTAAATTACTAATAAAGTATATTGATGGAATAAGGACTAATACTAAAATAAATACTCCAAAGTAAATAGTTGCGCCCACAAAAGGCTTTAATATATTTAAACTTAATCGAAGCTCATTATAGCCACTGTATTCCCCGCCTGGAACAAACAGAACTTTGCTTAAAATAAAAATTAAGATAATAGTTAAAATACTTAATGCAAGATAATTAATATTAGCTATTTCATTTTTACTCCTCCTAATAATAAAATCAGAAGTTATAAGTCCTATTGCGAACATAAAATTACTTGCTAATTGAAATGATAGCAACATTAAAGCAATTCCAAAAAAATATTGTCTTTTTAACATAATAAGCCTGTAGCCTAATAGTAAAAAATAAATACAAAGAACATGTATAACTAAAGCACTTGATACCAAAACAAACCATGCAGGGAATATTAATACAAAAAATGCAGCAATATAAGATGCACCTTCAGGGATCTTAAAGAGATAACCCGATAGCCTTTTAACCTCTATGGAAATACCAATTACAGATAAAATTGTTAATAGTTTTATAATAAACTCTTCGCTTATTCCTATGAAGCCAGACAAAATGTATACAGCTTTATATAAGTAGTATTGTAGAAACCACCCACTTTCAAAATACGTAACCTTAATGCCAGATAAATCATCTATTCTAAAACCATAACTCACCATAGCCCCATCCCATAAATCATTTGTGATTAATAGAAGAGGTAGCGCAAAGAAAACTGTTATCAGTGAGTAAGCCATTTTATATTTTATAAACAACATAACAGCCTCTCTATTTAAAATTTAATTTATAATTTAACAAAAAATTGTGAAGAGGTATCACCACAATAACAATAATTCCAGCAAGAGTCTCATTTTTAATAAATAATTCAGTAAATGTAAAAACTATTAACATATTCAAAAGAAGTCCACTTAATGCTATTAGCATAAACATGTTGAAACTCCCTTTTGTGGTGGTAAATACAAATACTGAATTAAGTGTGTATGAAACAACAACAGATACAATAAAAGCAATAAAAGTTGCAATTAATGGAGTGATTAAATTTACTAGGTAAAGATATATTCCAAAATAAACAAGGGCTGAAAAAATGCCGAATATTGAGAATTTTACAAATTGAGTTATCATAATATTTCTTCTTATGTTTAATTAAGACTTTAAAAACTTAAATAATATAATATATAAGAGTCTTTTACTTATAAATGATAATAATTCAATAATTTTATATGTGACCCTAGGGACATATATTATGGGTTTATCTTTATCTATCCCTTTAAGAATTGCTTTAGCAACATAATTAGTCGAAAAAGTTATTATATTTATAGCTGATGAGGACTTGACCATTTCCGATTTAAAGAGCCATGGCTTAATTATGAAAACTTTTTGAGAGCCCTGACTTCTTAATGCAATTGGCTCAAAATATTTAGACATTGCAGCTTTTGAGGCGTTATATGAGGATGTGTTAACAGCGCCATGAATGTCTCCCTGACTCCCTAGTAAAATAAAATCAAAACTATTTATATTCTTTAATAAAACATCATAAAAAAAAACACTGGAAAGAAAATTAATCTTGAAAAGATTTTCTATATCTATGCTATTTATATTCTTTACAGCAGCCAGGTAATGGATGGCAACTTTTTTTTCATATTTGTTTAAGTGCTTAACTAAATTTTCGATATCAATTAAATTTAAGACATCAAGTTTATAAAACTCTATATTTTTAGAAGAGTATGAACTATAAAGATTATCAAATTTTTCTCTACTTCTTGCAGTAATAATAATTTTAAAAATATTATTTTTTAATAAATACTGATCAACCAAAGCCTTCGCCAAAGAGCTTGTGCCGCCAACTAATACAATTACTTCGGGAGAAGTCATTTTATTAAGACTTATTAATTATATATCTACAATGAAACATATAGGATTTAACACTAAATGATTGAATATTAGACTCTTTTAGTCTGGCATAGATTGATTTATTTAACCATTTTTTAATATCGAATCGTTCAGTATGAATTTCTTTTATTGCATATGGAATAATTTTTTTAGGTAAGATCGATACAATATTTATAACGATCTTAGAAAGTAAACCTTGGGATTCGATCCCTATAAATATTCCATCCTTAGTCAAAATACGATTAATATCCGAATAGAATGACTTGGTGAAGTCCGGGATATGATGAATACTATTCGAAGTAGCAATTGATATTGAATTTTCTTGAAATATATTTACTGTGGCATCACAGCATATCGAAAGTATTGAAGGATCACTCTCAGAAAGTTCTTTTAAGGCAAAGTAATCTAAATCTACAGCTATATAATTTTTAATATTTACTTTTGAGTGTTCTTTAAGGTACGTTATCAATTCCCCTGATGAGCTAAGATATTCAACTAAGTTATCATTTGACCCATCGAGATTATTTATATTTTTTAAGATATCTTTCTTTTTAAAATCAACAATCTTGTTATAATTTTTGTACCACTCTTTATCTGTTGAGTTAAACATCTCAAATGGGTTTAATGAGGCGTTATCATTTACCAGCTCATCATCTTTAAAATAGTAACCATTCAAAAGCATAAGAACATTAGAACAGATTGGGTAATAATAATTCTTACCTTTATTTATCATAAAAGCTTCTACTTTAATTTGATAAATATTTTCAAATTTTTGGGCAATATTTTTTAAATATTCATCATTCAACTCAACAAAACTTAAGTTATCACCTGTAGATAAACATTTTAAGAAACTGTAGTCTTTATTTTTCATAGTTTTACACTTCACCCCATTATTTAAAAAATAAACTAGCTATAAAGGCTAGCACTAAAAAAGGTGCAGCTATTATTATAAGTACTTTAGATTGTTTATCAGGAAAAATTTTTTTATGTTCAGGTGAAATCTCAAGCAATGCTACTAAAAATAATAATTTAATATTAAGAGTCTTATTAAGACCTATTATACTTAGAATATCTTTAAAATAAATTGCGATCCACATGCTGCTAATATAATTTAGTTTACTTTTGCCAAATTTGACCTCATAAACTTCTCTTAAGTGGTTATTGGAGTATTCAAATCCTGTCAAATACCTGTATAAGACATCAAATTCAGTTTTCATAATTTTTCACACACCCTAATTGAATTTGCAGTGGTATTTAATGTAATACTTTTTGACGGAAGAGATGGAAATACTGAGCCATCAACCACATGAAGATTATTAAAATCATAAGACTTACAATCGCTATTAACGCACCCTGTAGTTTTTTTAGCCCTTATAGGGATGGTTCCAGCATAATGTATGCCAGACCCGTGTTTTGCTTCAATAACTTGCCTGCTCATCATTATTGACCCAAGAGATCTCATATAATTTTTTAATTTTTTTATGGTGACCTCTTTGAGAGCATTTTTTTCTTGAGTCGAAGAATAGACATATCGCACTTTGTCTAAAGGTCCTGAATAGTCCACTTCTATATAATTATTATCATTATGTCTATCTGGGAGAAATATTGTTGCAACGCCCAGCATATTCTTTATTAAATTGAATGCAAGAATACCATTTTTTACACCTAAAGGAATTTTCTTTAACAATGGGTGATATATTAATGATCCAAGAGACAAGAGTTCAACTTGAGTCCATAAGGGAAAATTTTTATTTTTATTTTTGACCATACCTAATAGGCCATTGAATTGTATTTTATCTGTAGTAAATTTGGTAAACATTTTTGATAATGATATGTAAGGGATTTTTATAACTTCAGTATCCAGGAGTCCAACGGTTCTTATTTTGTCTTTATCTACAATTTTATTTTCTTTAAAAGACTTAAGTAGGATTATTGCACTATTTATTGCGCCTGCTGCTAAAACTACATTTTCTACCTTATAACGAATATCATTAGTATCAACAACGTATTTTATAACTTCTTTATTTGATAAAAAGTAACTTACCTTGATATCATTTATATATTTAAAATTATCAAATTTTTGACATTCTTTTATGGTGTTTAAAGGTGTGTAGATTGCATCGCTTGGACACCCCCAAATACAAAGACCACAGCTATTGCACTTCTTATTTGAGTTTGGGTCAGTATTAATAGCCAGCCTTGATTGCCCAATAAGGACATTTTTATTTTTAGGGAAAAACTTGTATTTAAATAGTGAACTTTTTTTGAATATATCGTCTGAGGAGCATATACCATGAGAGCTATTAAACTTATAACTTGCATTAACTATAGTCGATAAATCATCATCATTTACTGGTCCTGAAACATGGAGTCTTTTATAAGCTTTAATGTATGCAGTTTCAATATCTTGTTTATCATATTCGAACCCTATCATATCGTCTTGATTAAATTCTATAGAGTTGGCCCCCCATGCTACAGCAAGTCCTCCCTTGCAATTAGAAAAAATAGGCTGGAATTGATTAGTATCTTCTTCATTCTCATACAAGTTAATAGTAGATATTGATTTTCGCCTCTTTGGGTATTTAAAAATATCAGTATCACCGGCTTGATTAATACCACTCAAGTCGTCTCCATAAAAAAAATTTGCGGCAAATTGATAATCATTTTTTACATTTTTAAAAGTTTTAGATGTATCTAATGGCGCGCTATCCAACATACCGTAATCAAGAATTTCAACCTCATAGCCCTTTTCAAGAAGAGTTAAAGCCGCATTCACCCCAGCAATACCAGATCCGATTATTGTAAATTTTTTTTTCATACTTTCTAATTATTTTTTTAGAATGCCTAATAATTCAAATGACCTATTTTTAGATAACCTATAAGATTTTTCTGCATCATTGTAGAAAGTGATGTTATTATCAAGATTGATATGAGATGGATGAACTACTATTTCATAAAAAATATCGCTACTCATTAGCTTATAAAGTGAATTTTGATCAATAACACCAGTATATAAGATGGAATAAAATGATATATCGTTATATTTATTTCCATAAATTTTATTAAACATAGTAAAAAAAAATAATAAAAAGTATTTGATTAAGCCGCCATTAATAAAAAAATTAACCTTTTTTGTTAATTTTAAACTATAGAATATATTTTCATTAACAAGTCGAACTCTATTAATATTATATTTATTTGAAAGGTTATAAACAATTTTATATATGTTAGGTATTAAATGAATATGCCTATGACTATCCAGGTGACTAATATTAATACCATTCTCGATTGCTTTTTGTATCTGTAATTCTAGCTCAATCTCAACCTCTTCTAAAAAATTATCGCTAACAATACTTTTGTAAATTAATTGCAGGTAGCCTAAATTAAAAATCCCATCGGAATCACAAAAAACAATTGATTTATTTAAAGATTTTCCATACGTTAAATTTAAATGGATTCCAGCTTTTAAATCTTTTCTTTCCTTTAATCCGTGAATAGCTTCATTAAAATAGTCACAATTAGTCATTACGCTAGTGCTATTTATATAACCACTATCATACCCTTCAAAAATAGCTTTATTTGTTCCAGGTGTCATTCCTAGATCATCAGCATTCACAATATAATTACTCATTGAAATTGATTTTTTCTCTTAAGGTGTATAGCGGTCTATTTTTAGATTCTATATGTATTCTTCCTATGTATTCACCTATTACACTGAGGACCAAAAGATTTCCTGAGCCTAGAATAATTGTTAGCAAGTAAATTGTGGTGAGTCCTGGCACTACTATATTTCCCATTGCCCAATTAATAAATATATACAAGCCATACATAAGAGCTAGAACAAAAATTAAAGATGATAATATTAATGCAATCCTTAAAGGTTTTACGGAAAAGGCAATGATGCTATCAATCGCTAAATTAAACAAATTCAAGAAATTATACTTGGAATGCCCAGAAAATCTTTTTGGTGCAGTAAATTCTATCGTTTCAGTGTCATCTTTAGCATCTATCAAATATAAGATACCTCTAAACAATCTAGAGTTTTCATTAAATTTCTTTAAAATATTTACATAATACCTATCGATTAGTCTGAAATCTGGTGTATTAGTTTGCATATTAAACTCAGAAAGATAGTTTAATATTTTATAATATACGGTACTCAAAATTTTATAAGTAAAGGTTTGGTCTTCATTTGCAGTTCTTTTTGTGAGTACAATTTTTTTACCACTTTCCCAAATCTGAATCATTTCTTTGATCATAATTGGAGGATGCTGAAGATCGGCATCCATGAATATTACTGCATCGCCAGAAGATATGTCCATGCCAGCACTCATTGCCATCTCATGACCATAGTTTCTTGTAAAGGAAAGGAGTTTGTATTTATTATCTGATTCACATAACTTTCTAATAATAGCCTCACTATTATCAGAACTCCCATCGTTTACAAAAATAATTTCATATTCAAAACTAGGGTTTTTATGCTTATTAATTTCTTTTACTAATTCTGGAATATTACTTTCTTCGTTATAAACTGAAATAACAATGCTTATTTTTTTCATCATCTAACCTCTTTATTATGCATATAAAACCAAACCATTTTAAATTTTACTCTTTCAACTATAAGCTAATAAAATGTTTAAGAATATCAAGCTTAAAGCTTTAATTTTTGCTACATTTACAAGGTCAACAGTAATTATCTTCTTATTGTTATTTACTGCATTGTTGATAAGACTGACAACCGCCTTTAAATCACGATTATCAACCTTTACTTAATTTAAAAAACAACGCAAGGAGAACTTTCCTGCTATTCTAGCCTTTCCCTTAACATGATTTTTGTAATTTCAAAATCAATTTTTTCATCAATATCAATGGATTTTTTTCTATCCATCTTGTAAGCAAAAACATTATCTTTTAAAAAAAAACTTTCTTCTTTTAAAAATTTCTTAATATTGCATATATAAATAGCACCATTGAGTCTATAGTATTTTTCTAAATCCTGACTTCTTTTATTTACAACTTCATCTTTCAAAAAATCAGACATTGATAAGCTATCATTCAATGTATTTGACCACAAGGGTGAATGATCCATTTCACAAACACTTACAACTGCATCAGCATTTTTTGACTCTAGTAGCTCTATAGCTTCGTCTATATGTTTTTCATTTCTAAGTGGTGAGGTTGGTTGAAGTAAAATAATATAATCATATCTTTCACAATTCTCCATAGCATGCTTTATAGCATCAAATGTAGTCGCTGTATCACTTGCTAATTCATCTGGTCTTTTAATCGTATCTGCACCATATCTCTCAGATATTGTCAGTATTTCATCATCATCACTTGTTACAATTACTTTATCTATATATTTACTTTTAAGCCCTGCTTCAATACTATAAGCGATCAATGGCTTCCCATTTAGATCAAGTACATTTTTACGAGGGAGTCTTTTACTACCTCCACGTGCTGGAATAATTGCCAAAAATGTTTTATTTTTATACATTAAAATACTTTATGATATTCATCATTGGCCTTTTCAAACTCTTTCATTCCACCAATATCTAACCAATACTCTCTTATAGGAAATGAAATAGTATTCTCATTCATCTGTATTAATTTATTAAAGAAAGTAGGCA